>Ga0228710_1004009_pt1 | contig 23279 bp, 20 predicted proteins | sample MedpolnodulmetaG_FD_177995 | JGI IMG/M metagenome (GOLD analysis project Ga0228710, IMG submission 177995) | Root nodule microbial communities from Medicago polymorpha collected in Santa Monica, California, United States - pink nodules | ecosystem: Host-associated > Plants > Roots > Nodule...
GAAGTCTCTTTCAGTTGTGATTGAGCAAAGGAAGTCTCTTGGAGTTGTCCTTGAGCATAGAAGTCTCTTTCAGTTGTGATTGAGCATAGAAGTCTCTTGGAGGTGTCCTTGAGCAAAGATAAGTCTCATTCTTGTGTGATTGAGCAACTTGTAATTTGAGATTACATTTTAGTGGAACTCTCCTTGGAAGTGCAAGGAGGACAGGACTACTTCCGGTTTGTGGAAGGAACCTGTATAATTGATTGTGTTCTTTCTTCTTCTGTTCTTTACATTATCCACTGCACATAGACTCTGAACTCACTCAGACTCTGAACTACTTCAGACTCTGAACCTGAGGACAGTTATCTAGAACGTAAAAGAAGAAGTTTTCAAAAACACAATTCAACCCCCTAATAATGAAGATTCAAGAATCCTCAGGAGAATTACAAGAGGGAGGAATTGTGTTCCCAAGTTCCGAGCCAAGTTATTTGAAGACGAAAACCTAAAATGACGGAAAATCGGTGAACTTGGGCCCAGGAATAGACACCATGCGCCAAGCACATGAAAAATGCCAAGGGCATGGATTTTGCTAACTATGCGCCTATGGCATTTTCCATGTGCCTAGGGCATGGATTTTGGCACACTCACATGCGGCTAGGGTGTTTGTCATGTACCTCATGCACCCAAAAATGCAGGGCGCAAACATCTTTTCCTGCTTTTTGTGTTGGTTAAAGCCTGGACTTTTAGCCCAAACCCAGGTAGAAACCCTCACTATAAATACTAGCCTTTCTCATTCAAAATTTCTTGTTCAAAACCGTGGCAATTCAAGAGGAAGGAAACTTTGGAGCTTGAGGAGAAATTCTATCTTCTCCTTGATTTTCTAGGGTATGTTTTTATCTTTAGTAATTTATTTTTAGTTGCCATATGTAACTAAATATTTTTAGGTTAGAGTTCTAAGATGAACCTCTATTTATTTTTGTTGGATATTTATTTAATATAATGTCGTTTTTATTTTATTTATCTTTTGTTCGCTATTAAGTTTTATTAGGAAATTTCTTTGTTTATTTTTATAGTAGGAGCAATCCTAGATTAGATACTTAAGTTGTGACATGGCCTGATATTGCTATCACTATCTGGATGCTTATATCTTGATATTTATATCCTTATACTGATAACTATCTGTTTAGGAAGTAATTAGTTAGTAATTAGCAAAAGATACCGAAAGCGAGTTGACTCTAGTAGTAAGTACTTAGGAGGTGACATTACTAAGACTGAGTAGTAACTCTGCTGACCTAGGATGTAACTAGTTAGTAATTAAGGAAACAAGTACCTACTTGGAGGAGATAAGTCGTAGCCGAATAGAACCATTCTCTTAAACCCTTGGTAAGGTAGACATAGATTAAGGCTGCTCGTTTGTAGAACTACTAAGTAGTGAGAGAGAGTGTGCTAAGAGTGTCCTAAGATTCACAGATGGGCAGACCTATAAGAACCTTGGCCTTCATTGCCTTTGGAAATCTTGGAAAGCCAATTTAAGTCTATGCTTTCAATTACCTTAGATACGATAGACCCCACATGTAAGGATCATCTTGTGATCGGCAGGTGCAACAAGACTTAGGAGAGATAGACATAGTTAACTGAGATTTATAGACCCCACACGTAAGGATCATCGTGTGATCAGCAGGTACAGCATCTAACCTTCTAGGTTAGTCACGTCCCACGACCTCATCACTTATATAGTCTACCTAAGATAAATAATTGTGACATGACTGTTATTTAATATCAAACAATATAAATAGAGGGGATTCGAAGAATCATAACCGCTGCTTACTTTTCTGCAACCATAAAACAGGTAAACTTGCTCTGTTGCAAACAGATAAAAATTGCAACCCTTATCCTTATTATATCGTCAAATTACAAAATAAGTAACACAAATTGTTTGGACGAAACGACAATCTCTGTGGATACGATAATATACTTATCACTTCTTTAATTGGTAAACTATTTTTTACCCTTGCCTAAACCGAATAGTACATCAGGGCGCCACATGTTTCGTCTTGCTCCTTCCATGACGGATGCCGATTGGGAAGCTGGTAATTTTCCCCAGGCCTAGTGACATCTTGCAGCCCCTTTCAAATCCGCGTAGATCTCTCCGTTCTTGTTATGATACTTCATCTTTAGGTGGATTGTTGACGTGACTGCGTCAAGCGCCGCTAAGGTGGGGCGCCCTAATATACAATTGTCAATGGATATGACCGATATTACTAGGAAGGATGCTTCGACTGTTCGTTCATCCATTTCATCTCCAAAGGTCACGTCCATTTTGACCTATACCCATGGGCGCATGCTTGTTTCTTTGAAGCCGTGAAGTTTGGTGTAGTCGTAGAACTCCAAATCATCTCTTTTTAGGCCCAATTTCTCGAAAGCATCTTGATACATAATGTCAATGGAGCTCCATTTGTCTATCGAGTACATCGTGAAGTCATGCCCTCGAATGCCCACAATGACGACGAGCGGTAACTCTTCATTAGAAACTTCACTTACTTTCTCGTTGTTGGTGAAACCTAATAGTAACCTTTTCTTGGCTCCTCTTAGGGACGTCACATGTATCGACCTCAATTCAGCAATCTTTCTTTTGGCTAATCCACTCGAACCTTTGTTTGGTGAGGAGAACCCGCCCATTATTGCTCTGAGAAAGATCCGACGTCCGTCTTTTTCACCTCTGTCGTCACTGTCCGTGTCTATCCGGTCTTTATCGGTGGCGTTCCACACCTTTCTTGGTGGAGACTCGCCCCTTCTGAGGAACATTTATTTTTTGGAGATTTCTGTGGGGAACCCTTTGGCTACCTATCGTTCTGCGGGTGCCCCTTTTTGGTGAAGCGGCTTAACATCCCTTTCTTTATCAACTCTTCGATTGCCTCTTGGAGCTGGTATCACTCTTCTGTGTCATGGCTCTGACTCTGGTGGTAGCAGAAGTATTTGGTCTTGTCAGTTCTCGCTGACTCTTTAAACGATTGGGGTGCGTTGTTGCATGCTTACTTAAATTCTATGCTGAAGCATTCTCAGAGGATAGTTTCTCGCGATGCGTTCAACGGGGTGTAGTCTCTAGGATGGGGGCGAGAGCCTCTATCTTTTTTCTTGTCATTACGAGTTATGTCATCGTCCGTCGTGTTCGACTGTTTGCTCCTAGGTGCCTCCTCCTCCAACTTCTTTTCTTTGTAGTTAATGTGTTGTTGGGCGCGTGTTAGTAGGTATTTGGTGTCTTTGGCCGCTCGAAGTCCCAACTCTTCTTTGAATTTACAATCATCGTGGAGGTTGCTCTCAAATATAAAACATTTCAACCCGTCGTGGGTGCCCTATACCTCTACTCTCGCCCGAGTGAAACGCTCAACGTACTCCCTCAGAGTTTCTTTGTTGTTCCGGACGACAGTGTTTAAGGTCGCCATGGTCTCTGGTTGCTTTTTCCTCGCGGTGAAGTGGGAGGTGAATTCACTGCAAAGCTCTCCCCAAGAATCGAGAAAGTTGTCATGAGGACCTTAAACGAGGTCATGGCGGCCCCTTCAGCATTCAGACGAATAGTTTGCACTTAATCGCGCCCCTCGCACGGTGGTAATCGAGGATAATGTCCAGGTATTCCACGTACTCGTCCGGATTTGCCATATTGTCATAGGTCTCCAGCTTTGGCGGCTTTGCGAAAGCACGGGGAACTACATATTCTGCTATCTTCCTGGTGACATGTCCTTTGTGGAGGCTCCTGTGACAGTGTTATGGAGAGTAGTCCCCTTCCTTCGGCCGGCTGTGGCGTGGAGGAGAACCTTTCCCTTTGTGGTATTTCAAAGGCTTGTGCCGTTCTGGACGGTGCAGAGGCGGACTGTTGCTTCCTCTGTCTGAATCACCAGGGGGTTTCATGCATTCACTTTGGCGGTTCACTAGTACGGAGGTAGCGTCGTCCACTTCCAATGGCATTGTGCGGTGTTCACTTCGTCGAGCCTCTTCGATTTGTGTGGCGATTACTGTCAGAATCTTTTCCTGATTCTTCTCCACGTGTTCGAGTTTGTCGTTCTGCGGGCAGAGAAAGTTCACCAGATTCATTAGGACTTCGTTCGCCTCTGGAGGTGATGGAACTTCAGGAGACGTAGGTGGATGAGGAACGTCCTCCGAATGCGGAGGAGGTGCAGGAAGCATTGTTGCGTTTAAGACAGTTGCATAGCAAGAGTGAGTCGCAGTACCGAGATCAATGTCGTCTCCCTCATGATTCATCGGTTCGAGAATCTGAACCGTTCGACTTCGGAGAATTTGGATCGTTGAACGTGGTGCTTGAGAGGTGGAGGAATGATTCACGGTGGTTCTTCTGCGAGTTCCAGCCATTACTTCGGAGGTAGTTATGTGATCCTAAAATTCTCTCTCTTGACAAGAATAATAAAGTCATTGTGGAATAAAAGAACCGAATTAATTTTTGGTTCAAAGTTTTATTTTCGTAGGTCATGATATGTCTGTCTTGTTTTGGCTATATCTGAAGCTCTGGATGTCCGTTTGAGGTGATCTTTAACTTGTTGGAAAGCTTACGAAATTCTCCACACTTCGTCTGTTAGACACAAGAGCAAATTCGGAAGGTTTAATGGTGTAGAATGAGGTGTAAGTTGAAGACGTGGTTAAAGTGTGTAAGCTGAAGAATTAAAGGTGGTGTTTATGGAATTTTAACGTCTAGACATAATAAGCTGTCACAAATCAATGTGCAAATGAATATGTAACCTCCTCATGCATTGATCAGCCACCAACTTCAAAGATCCAATTAAATTGTAACCTCTTTTGTAATAACTAGCCAACTAGGAGTTATAACACTAATTATACTATGTTTGTAAGCTTTTGAGCATCCAAGCCTATTTCCTATATAAAGGGGGCGAAAATAATGAAGAAGGGATAGAGAATTTTGATAAAAAAAATTCACTTTATGTGAATTTGGAAGCTTTGCTTCTTTTTGGTTCTGGATTGAACCATGCATTAATCTTATCTAGAAACCACGTTTCTTGTGGCGATCATCTACCAAATTAAACATCTTCCTTGGATTGGGAATTTGTTTGGTTACCATTTCTGTCTATTTCCACCATTCTTCACTTTTTATTATCATATTTTATCCAACATTCACAAAACTAAAATTACAACCTTTTTTATCCTTTATCAGGTAGGAGCGCTAACTGTTAACTGTTGCGGTAGAGGAATGTGTAACTGAAAACGGTTGTAGAAAAATTGCGTATAAAATAAAACGGTTACAATGGAGGATCGTTGGACCGTGGCAGTTAGTGAAGGATCCCCTCCTTCTATCGCCAAATGATCTGTCCCGTAGGAACGAATAAGTAGCAACGGCGGCAGAGAATGCTTTGGTGTGATGGTAACGGCTTCCCGCACGGCGGCTATGAGTCTTCGCGGTGGAACAAAAGGTGTCTTTATGCACATTAGCACTCTGACGCTTAAGTCAGTAAGGTATTTGAGAAAGAATGTGTAAGAAGTGTTGTGAAAAGTGATGTGTACCTTGAGGGTGAAGCAAGTTCACCCTTATATAGGCGCACATTGGCCATAACCGTGTTCAGGTTATGTGGCGTTTGATTAGGGACGGAGCAAGACACATGTAGGGTAATCCTTGCGCGAGGGCGCGCGCCTGTGTGGCACAGGGCATGTAAGATGACGTGCTCTTTCAAGCGTGGAGCCTTAAGGCGACGTAAGTTTGGCCACGTGTCAACGTGGGGTTGGTCTTCTAAATGGTCCTGGACACAATTCTATCTCAAACTATTGTTACGAATAGTCTTGATAACACAATATAGTTTGTATGATGAGATGAGTTTTGCATCAAATAAAATTCTCAATACATGTTTGAGATTTTAATAAACAAATTCGAATGAGTATGATCCTAAAAACTAACATGCAAGCCAAATTTCTTCTACAAATCTAAAATTTCAACAAAAAAAAAGGGTAATGAAGTAGGATAAGCAACACTTACTTGATATTGGGGGAGAAATTGGCTTTGAATGGCGCAAGAATGAAGAAAATCGGACTTAGAGGGGAAAAATCATATTTGGGAAGCTTAGAAAATGAAGGAAAATGTTGTTGTGTTGTTGTTAAATGACTTAACTCACGCAGCGTGACTGCGTGACTTCAGTCACGCAGAAAACATAACTAGCATGAGTTCATGCAAGAATATTTTGGTATTTTCAGTTGAGAGCGAGCAAAAAAATGTTGGGTAAAGAGTAGAATTCCTTAAGTTTTGAGTTCGAAAATTTGCTAAGAGTGACACATTAAGCTGTTAGTTAGTGAGATCTGTCAGTTGATATAGTACTACCTGCACCAATGGTAGATTAGCAAAATGGAATGATTCTCGTCACCTAATTTCCCACAAAACCGTAATTTCTCATTTCGCATAGTGTTCTGGTTCTTAAACCCATTTAATTTCAATTCATTTTCAACCAATTCATGTTTTTATGGCGAACGTGCAATACAAAAAAATGCTGGTTCCCTATCACAAAATTGTTTCCCCAGTCATGTGATAATTTTTCGGGTACCTTCACAAATAACAAAATTGTTTTAAATTCTAAATTCATTTATGTTTTTGGATTTTGCAAATTTATCGTTTATTGAGATTTGGGATTTTAAATTTTGAGTTTAGAAAAATACAAAAGTGAAGATATCCCAACAATTTGAAAATGTATTTAGGTGGAAATGATTTTATTTAAGGAAGAAGAAGATAAAGATGAAGATGATGAACATGTTCATAAGGTATATGAATTTCTTTATTTTTAATAAAAAATGTTTTAAAAATAAATCTATTAATTAAATTATTATTTAAAAAAAAATTTAATAGTAAAAGGAAAAAAAAAGGTTTAGCTTGTGCAGGTTTTGATAGACAAAAGATTAAAAGGAGATAAAAAATAAAATAAAGGACGAAGATGTTATATCTAAAGGACCAATATTGTAATTTTACCAAAATTAAATAAAAAATTATTTTATTGACATGATTAATATTTTTTTAGTTTTAAAACCTATGTATTTAAAAATATTAGTTTTCTTTATACATAGTTACAAGAAGAAAGAAGCTATCTTGCTCTTTTTTGGTTCACTTTGTTTCATCCATATGGCAATGCAAAAACGAACCAAATTAAGACATTCAAAAATGATAAATAAACACATAAATACAAACACAATAAAGACACCATCTGTACTGTTCCTTTATACCTACGTTTTAAAAAAAAAACATTTTCTTCTCCGTCTTTAACATATCTCTCTTTGCCCTCTTCTTTCACACACCTCTCTCTAGCGACCACCGACATTGTCACCGGTGTTAGCTTTCTCCGATCTTATACTTATCGCCACCGTCACTGCCAGTTGCAGGTCTGAACGGGCCGTCACCGGGCGTGAGGAGATGGTGGGAAGGCGGTGTCGCAAGAAAGTCGTCACCAGGTGGTTGTGGTGATCTGAAGGGGTCTCCGGTAGCGTGAGGGAGGTGAGGATGTCGCCGACGGCGGATGAGAGAGAACCGATCTAAATAGATTGATGGTTAGTCCGGCAATGAGAATGGCGGTGGTGGATTGGATGATGGTGGTGTTAACCTGTGAGGCCGGTGGTTGTTAGAGAGAAACAGGAAAACGCAGCAGAGAGGAGAGATGAGGAAGATGAAAGAGAGAAGGGACATTGTTGTAAGACATTTTCTCGTGAACTTGGTTTCCTCCATTATTTGATTAATAAACTTGTCAACATTGAAGAACTCATATGACATTTGTTTTTTATTTTTTAAGAAGAAGAAAATTTGTTAAATTAATGACTAAATACAATTTTTTTTTTTACAAAATGACTAAATACATATATAAACGGTTTTTTAAGGTGGTGGGGGAGAATTTTGTTTTCATAATGAAACGTACATATATACTATATAGGTACATATAGGATATTCATGAATATAAATAGGGGGAAGTGGGGCACATGACATGATCACAGTTAAACTTGGTTGTTGGGTATCTATACTATATAAAACCACAAAGAAACTTCCCTAAAAAAAAAAAAAAAAACTACACAGAAACTACATAAATTTAAGCTGACTTTTGCATTTTCCAATTTTACCCTTCATTAAAAGTAAATTATTTACTTTTTTTTAATAATTTTACTTAAATTACAAATTAAAAAGTTGTTAAATCTTATTAAAATAGGAATAAAATCACTACAATAGAAATAATATTATCTATAACAAAGTATAACGAAAAGAGGAGACTTATGGTTAGATTATGTTTTATTCCAATTACATTTTTAAACAATTTTTTTAATAATAATCCTATATTATTGATGTCTTTGAAAAAGATAAAATTTTATATTATATTTTTTATATTGTTGATGTAATTTGAAAAGATAAGCTTGTTATAATTTCAAATCATAGACATCTATACGTATAATTCAAATCAAGATCTAATTAATTTAATAAAAGATATTATTCATAATTTACATGTGTTAGCACAATAAAAAAAAAAAAAGTTGAACGCATAGTAATTATAATGGTTATGTCATATTCATTCTTTTTTTTCCCTTGCGCTATAGCCTCCATTTATTGCATTTGTCTTTTACTTTCTTTTCCACTCTCTCTCTAGAAAATGCTCTTTTTCCTCCCTTCACTCTCATGTTGTTTATCTTTTGTCATTGTAATTGCGGTTTTTTCTCATCATGTCCTACAACTAACTAGGGTTTTCTATCTGAACTTTCACATCCAATAGTAAATTCCCAAGACTTCTCTTCTGGTCGCTTACCTTCTTTTTCACTACCATTATTATTGTTATTATTACTTAAGAAGCTAGATCTTAATTGAAAGAGCTTTACTTTCTTATACAAGAGGAAATAAAGAAAGGTAACGATCATCTAAACTACATGGTTTGTTCATTCCAATTATTATTTCTTCTTCTTCTTTTTTGATATATTGGTGTTAATTAGTTTGCATAATGATTTATGTTGCACAAGATTTGTTTCAAGGTTTATGTTTTTTGAATTATTTGGATTAAATTCTGATGAATTAAATGATGTATCAAGTTTAATTAAACTTCCACATCATGCATATTCATAGTAATTAAACTCAAGTTTAATTCATCAGTAGATTTAGATAGCTACATAGGTGTACTTTTCTTTTTGGCCTAGACCTATAGGAGTACTGGAGATTGTGAGGAGAAACACAGATTTAGGAGCTAAATTTACTGTTTCCGATGAATCAACCAAACGTATATACATAGAACAATAATCTACTTTATATAACATATACAGTCTATTAAAAATAAAATCAAACAACATATAGTGTTTATTTATTTATTATATTTGGTAATTTCCTCCTTTGCTTGTTTATGACCTTGAGCGGATTATGAAATTGAGATAAAAAAGGTTCTAGGTAGTTGACATAGTGCTGGGAGATTCTGTATATTAATATAGGCACTTTTTGGTTGTTTTTTAGCATAATAAATAGTACATTTTTGTTTTGACAAGAATAATAAATAGTACATTGATTCCACATAAATATGCCTTTATATGAATTAAAAAAGTAAAATAAGGTTGAGATAGAAGAATTGCTGTTACGAAAACAACTAGTAAGTAAATGATTAAGCAACTAATTAAGTTTCCTCCCTAACCCTAGTTTCATAATCCATGTCCATAGAAGTTTAATTGGTGATCAGATTCAGATTGGATCCATTTAAATTTTTTTTTTATATATTTATTCATTTTAGCTTTTCTCTTCTTTAGATATTGAATTCGGATAATTTAACTTCTTCAACACTTAACTCAATAATTACTTGTATTTAGTTTCCAATAAGATTCAACAAAAAGTCTTTTTGTTGATTTTTTTAAATTTAAACCAAAATAGAGGTGCTAAAGCATGACATAATAGGCAATACATTCCAACTATGTTGTTGTTGATTTCTTTATGGTTCGAAGATATATTTGTGATTCTTACTAGTATGCATACTCTTTTTTCTTCAAATTTAAAAATTCAATTAATTTATAGTGATAAGTTTTTTATTTCATTTGTGAGATTGTAATTATAAATTATTTTGTTGTGCTTGATTTAATTTGAAGATAATAATAATGGCATCTTCAAGCGCCTACTCAAATTCACCATGTGCTGCTTGCAAGTTTTTGAGAAGGAAGTGCATGCCAGATTGCATATTTGCTCCATATTTCCCACCAGAAGAGCCACAGAAATTTGCAAATGTTCACAAAATATTTGGTGCAAGCAATGTGAGTAAACTTCTGAATGAAGTGCAACCACATCAAAGGGAAGATGCAGTGAACTCTCTTGCCTATGAAGCTGAAGCAAGGATTAAAGATCCAGTTTATGGTTGTGTTGGTGCCATTTCAGTCCTCCAAAGACAAGTTATTAGGCTCCAAAAGGAACTTGATGCTACTAACGCTGATTTGATTCGCTATACAACTTGCACTGAAATCCCAAATCATGATATCGCAGCTACAAGAATCGGTGGTGAAGATGGAGGCGGTTCTTCTCTCGGTCAATCTCCTCCTCCGGCTTTTTACTATCCGTCTCCTTGGAACAATAATGATCCACTTGGCGATGGTTTTCATACAGGAGGAGGTGACAATATATAACTAATATGTCATATATTCGCAATTATTATTCCCTCGTTTATAATCTATAACGATATACACAATCCTACTATCCCTTTAAGTTCTTATTATTTAATCTGAAGAAGGGGATTGATGTGGGTATATATATGTCTATCTGTATATCAACAACAATATATGTTTATACCGTATGGTTTATATATGTCTATCGTATTGTACTTTGTGAAAATGATCTTGATATTTCATAAGACGTGTATCTTATTGTAAATGGAAATGAACTACTCTTGTTATGAAAAACTCATACTGAAACAACAAAGATATTGGTTCTTTTTTCTTTTTATTTTGAAAACAGCATGTATTATAAGCTAATTGCACAAACAGTAGTGCATAATATAGCAGAAGAAGGATTACAAAGGCGGTAAATATGCGGCACTAACCCAACGGAAACACACAAAACCCAATCCTAAACAGAAAACTGGCCTAACCACAGTAGAAGAAAACAAACAGGAGGAAGACGTGACAGGCGCAGAGCTACAGAACCGCCAAAGACAAGCTTAGCAGAGGAACCAGCACACCAGAGTAGGGAGACAAAAAGCCAGACAAAAATACCAGCATAGGCAACAAAAATATAGCACACCAACACAAAACTAACTCAGTTAGCCCCTTTGCAAGCAATCGCGCGGATTGCACGTCCATTCGTATAAAAGGTAATGCAGTTTAGACAATCTCTTTAAACTCCATTGCCAGTGCAACACTTTAATCTCCTCAACCAACTCATTAACCTCCTTTGAGCGATCATTAAAGACTCTCGGTTCTTTCCCTCCAAATCACCAAAATACAAGCATGCCAAATCAACCAAAACCCCTGGCTAATTTTCTTAGACCTCCATTGTGCTGTCCAACAATCCAAATAGTTAAACAAATTAGGCGGAGTAATGAAAGTAAATCTCAACCAATGCATCACCTTCACCCAAACCTTTGACACTACCTCACAATCTAAAAAGAGACGAGTTGCATTTTCGAACCTTCTCCACACAATACACACGACGCCCCCTCATCCACCCCCAAAGCATTTCAGACTGCAAGATACTTACGAGTTGGCATGTCCAATAAAAAGTCACCAATTTTGACGGAGGTGGGCTCTTCCATAAATATTTAACCAAAAACCTTTTCCTCTAAAGTACTTAAAACATCCTAAAGTGGCCAAATTTTTCTAGCATTTGATGTGTAGTCCTCACAAAAAAATCAGCTCTGTCCGCCGTCCGCCACCCCCATGAATCCTCCTTCTCACTAGCCCTAAAGTCAGCCACCACTCTTATTAAATTCAAATTGTTTCGTCTCCAAAGTGAAGGGTTATCTGCGCCATGGTAACCTCCACCCCACAAAACCATCTCTCATTTCCCACATATCTCCCACCATAGCCTCCCTTTAATTTAAGATGGAAAAGAGTCTCGAAAAAGACTCGCAAAGAAGAACCTCCCCAACCCGATGATCTCTCCAAAATCTAGTCCTTCTCCAATTCCCCACCTTCTTTATCAACTGATTTTTTTAACCAAGGGACACCAACCTCTCTAATGACGAAGCATCATGTGATATTTTAGACTATGCTTTTTGTTATTTTCTTTGCATAAGAAGACAAATACGTGGTCACATAGACGAGTTGTCCATGGTTTGAGAAATATTTTGTATTTTTCTCATTTGAGTCGTTGTAATTCATTTTTATCCTAAATCATTCAACTTCATAGGTGTTTTGAGTCTTTTTAGTGAGAAATAATGTAAATCGGAAAAGCAAAATATCTTATGAAGATCAAGGATATGAAGATTGAAGATCAATGGTTCTTAGAAGGTTTTTGAAGACAATAGAAGGGCATGGCCTCATGCGCCAAGGCATATGGCCTTATGCTCCTAGGCGCATTTGTGCGTGCAAAATGTAATTTTGCTTGTTTTTAATGCTGGATTGAAGGAAAAAGTCTTGTTCTTGTCTCTTAACCTCCAAGCAATGATAAATATATACAGAGACTATTGTGCACACTTTAATTCATTCAAAAAGCTAACGGTACAAGACAAGGGTCAAGGATCACGGCATCAAGGCATAGGGTTTTCTCCTCCCCTTGTTCTCTCTATGATATGTTTTTCTATTGTTTTGTAATGGCGTCAGTTACCATGTGTAACTAAATAGTACCTCTTGATTCAGGTTCCATGATGAACCTCTACTTATTTGCAGATATAATTAATAGAGTTTTTATTCAATTTATGATTCAAGTGTGTGATTTAATTTTCATATGTTACATTCTTAATACTTTTCAACTAGAGGTTGACCTTGTCTCTCAGCTAAGGTATAGGATTGACTATCTTGTCGGTGTCCAAAAAAGAACAGTAGTAAATTCCTCATTTTAAAGTAATCTCTTTTAATTTAAATACAGGTATGATTGTTAGGGTTATGATTCATCTTTAGAGAAACGTCGCAAGTATAGCCTTTGGTGCAGCAAAAATACACAAACTTCCCATCGTTACATCATGGGGTCATGTTCTACTCTCTTAAATCAAGGCAGGTCATAAACTAATAATAAACCGAGTTAATTCCAACAACGAAGGTAGATGTGATTCAAAGAAACCCTATTCATCATTCATTATTTGAATCAAAACCTAATCTTGCATTGAGTAAGACTATTCAAAACTTGCAAACTCATTCATCCTTTTTACTGCTTTTTACTCAAATAAACTTTGTTAATTGCTAAGTTGAACAACGATCACGATAACTTACTACTTTAATACTTGTTACGATCTGGTGCACTTGACAATTCGTCCATCAAGTTTTTAGCTTTGTTGTTGTGGATTGTTGATATACTAACGAGGCAATCCGCTGAATTTATTTTGTAAATATTTTGTTTTTTTTTTCTTTTTTAGATTAGGTTAGTTTTAAATTAGATTTTCCTGTTCTTTAATGCTTTTTCATTTGGTTAACTACATGAGTAATTTTGAAGAATAATCTGTATGATTAAAGTAGGCACTGAGAAATCGAAATTCTTCAGTTCTATTGGCTTTTCTAATCACCACCTTTTTATATGCCTTAAGAAGTAAAGGTTTGAATTTTGGCATTCTAATTACTCCCTTCTTCGGACAATGTAGTACTCAAATTAGGTTGGTTGTGCAATAGTTGTTGTGAGAAGCTTTGTGTGAGGTTATCCTCTTGTTTCATTAAATCATAAGTATCATACATAAGTGTGTGGCCCCAGGGAATTTTTTAAAAGACAAAAAATTTTGCAAGGCCCTTTTTAAATATTTTTCTTTTACAAGGACCATAACCAAAACTAGCTATATTTGTAAGGACGGATTTCATATTTAAGCCATATTATTAATATTTTCATAAAGACTCTATATTTGTAAGGACGGATTTCAAAATTGAAGAAGTGTCATCCAATAGTTGCTAGAAGAAAGGGATGATGAACAAAACACAAAAGTTTGTACCACAGAGATTTATAGCTCCCACTTTCTATAAACTTGTGAAAATAAAAGCCTAGTTTATTCTCTTCTCCTTACTTTCAATAAAACTGATCATATCCATGTATTAAATGAAAATAATAAAAGTATGATATTAAATAATAAAGAAAGTTAGAAACTTTAACCAACAAACATTAGTAATGATGATACATTGACATAATCCAAACTTAAGAATGACTCGAATATAATTTACAATAAAGTTTTTTTTTTATAGATGACATATAAGCACAAATTTGTTGGTTTATATGGCAAGGTAATATGCGTTATAGGGGTGAATAGAGATTTAAAATTTTATTGAGTTTGTAGCGAAAGCAATTTTTGAAAAACAATTGACGACATATTAGATTTCTGCTAGATTCAATGGCAATGACAAAGTTATTAAGACTATGCACAATTAATAAGATTCACTTGCAATTGAGAGATTCTAAGTCAAATCTTAACACAATCTATTATTAATGATTTTTACACAAGTTACAAAACAAGGCAAATCTCAAACCAAACCTAAGAGATATTAATCAATTATACTAATGAACACAACTGTGTATGTGTTTGATAAATTGACAATAGATTGAAACCAAGTGTGATCAATGAAAAGTGACGTAGAAGCTAATTCAAAGAACTAATTCAAGTTTAACAAAATGAACCTAGATCACACTCAATTTCTACTCTAACAATTTATCAAGCAATCAAATAAACAATTAATCAAAATTAAAGAGGATAGAGAAGAGAGAAGACACCGAGGTTTATAGTAGTTCGCTCTTTCGTCCTCGCTTCAGGCTACGTCTACTCTTCTTGGTGAAAAACGTATCCACCAAGGACTTCCACTACAATATGAATGTTTGATTACAATGTGATTACAAGAATTCCTTGAAACTACCATAGTTCTTCAATTCCTATGCAGTCACTCTCCCAATATTCAAATAACCTTTAAAATTGCTGCTTTTTGATGTCTTCGAATCCTCAATCACCCGTGAACACTTGAAGCTCTTCACTCAAACTCTTTGATGCTCCATCCGTCAGTTGGATCCCCTTGAACACAAGAACTTTAGAAAGAACCCCCAATACCCTTGAAGGTGGAATGAAATTACTCAATTCACTTTAGATCCTTGATTCTCAAACAATATCCTTAAAAGAAATCAACTTACAATCCCTATAGCACTCTAGCAATCTATGACTCAAAAGACCACAATGATTCGTAGAAAAAGTGTTGAATCTCAAGAACAAATAGACAATGAGCTTTGGAGACTCCAAAGAGAATAAATGCAAATGATTCAGTAGTTTTGGTGTTATGAGGAAGTGGGTATATATAGAAAAGGGTGATAAGTGCAATGTTTCGACCAAAAACATCAATGTGAATCGATTCACTTAATGCTTGAATGAATTCAGACAACAAAAGGACAAGAAAGATGAACTATGAAGATTGATACATATCAGACCATATTTGAATTGATTCAGGAGACCCATGATGAAGGTTGAAAAGATTCAAACTTTTATTAATCGATTCAACACAAGTCAGAGAGTTTCATGAAATGATTCAAACTATTTTGAATCGATTCAAGAGTGATATGCATCAAAAACACATGAAACGATTCACCCTAAGTCAGAGGCTTATGGTGAAACGATTTAAGGCAATTTGAATCGATTAAAATACGCAAAAAGGCTGGTTTTATCAACAAAGAGGAAGTTTCTTATGTAAAAAGACATACACGACGCCCGTGAATCATATGACACAATGAGACATGGTTTTCTAGTTACTTCAACATAATTTTATGCCATAATACCAAGACAAAACAAACATCATCTAAGAACTTCTAACAAACATCTTTAAAATACAAACCTAAAGCTATGCAAGATTCAAACTCTAGGCTAAGAAGATTTCAAGTTTATTTTATATATAGAAGATAATGTATATTGTAAGTGTCACATCATCAAAACTCTAGTTTAACAAGAACTCAAGTTTATTTTTATTTTTTTTGAGGAGAAACTCAAGTTTATTTTATATATCGAAGATATAAATAGATTACATTTATACACTTCTTGTTGAACACCCCTTTTCAAATGTGATGGACATTGGATAATTTGCATATCTGCTCTGCAACTTCGTTATGTCCATTTTGATTTTCGAGTTTTTTCTATATATTTAGTATTATTATTTATTTTTGATAGGTAAAGAGATAGGTAAAGCATTAAGGTAGAAACATATACCTCCATTCTATGCCGCCCACACATAATATATTATTATATAAAGGGAAAATATATATACAACGGGAGGGGGAGCCAAAACCCTCAATAAGAAAAAAGAAAAGAAAAAAAATAAGAAAAACAAAGAAAAATAGCCTGAAAGAGAAGGTTATATTCAACCCAATGTTTTTATAACCGAACCATACTCCAGTCTGGACAACCTTGAAAACATGGAGGTCTACAAAAACAGGAAAATAACCGAAAAACTGGTGTGAATCGGTAAAACTGATGAACCGGTCCCGATTTTGGATAACTTTCGGGATCTACCTTTCTTCTCAAAAACCATTTTTCTTCCTTTCTGAAAAATCATTCATTCTTGTTTATGTTAATGGAGATGAAGAAAACAATAATAATAAGAAATCTCATAGACAGTATTAGAAGAAGAAGAATTATGAAGAATAAACATCATAGGAAGAGGAAGAAATATGAAGAAGAAATATAGAAAGTAGAGAAATAGGTAGAAATAAGAAGGAGAAACAATAGAAGAATGGTAAAGAAACGGCGCAATAGATATATTCCTTAAAGGAGGGATATTAGGGTTACAAAATGAATGGTGAAAAATAACGTATTTGGCTCAAAATGATTGGTGAATAAAAATGTAAGAAAATTGCTCTTCTCCCATCAAGATTTGCTCACTCTCATACAAACTGACAAAAATACTCCCATTGTGACTTAAGTCACGTAGGTGTTAAACCCAACGCACCTTAAGTCACGTTGAACTCAACGTGAGTTAAGTCACGCTAATTACTCGTCAATGTGACTTAACTCATGTAGGTTGTAACCCATCGTAAGTTAAGTCACGTAGAGCTTGTGTCCAGTACCATAATAGTAGTTTTGGCATTTTTCCCTAATTTCCTTCATTCATTCATATTTTCATACATCCATTCCATTTTTTTCATCCATGTACTCATCCATTCATGCAATAATTCATCCATTCATTCAAAATTTAAATACGCAAAATAAATTGTAAATTAACAAAAATGTCATAAAATAACACAAATGCGCAAATGTAAATATATTACATCCATATCCGCCAAAGTGTCATAAAAATATCTAAATTTATACAAATGTGATGAAAACACTAAAAAAACCCTACTCCTGTGGACTATGACTCTTAGTCCTCCTTCGCGCAACCGACTTCTCCTGCAGCATGCTATACTCCGACTGGATGCCCTCCATAATGCCAACAAAGAGAGGATGTGTAAACACATTAGGATACGACATAGCACTATCCAATTTGCGCCTGATGTTCTCGATGATCTCGAGTGGGTCGGGAACCTGTCTGGCCCACTGCTGCTCAACAATAACCTCCTCATAAGGAGGGACAAGAGCTATGTACTCAGCAACGGGTGCATGGTAGCTCATAAGTGGATGAGATACACGGTAGAACCATTTGATGTACCCTCTCGCATACTTCTACAGTTAGGTCTAGATATAGTCGTACTCCCTCAGAACCCGCTCCGGCAAGTGACGCCACATCATTTCTTTGCAGGCTATGATCCATCCGGAGTACCAGCATATGTCCTCAAAAGGCGTGAGGTCTCACCGATCCTCGTATGACCTCCAAATGACATTAGCATTCTCCATCAAATCAATGAGGCATCAGTAGTGTCCATCATCATATTATCCCCTGGGGGGTTTCCATCGAGCCACAAGCGCGTGAGCACGCTCATACTTTGGCTCAAGCCTCCTCGGAATGATCTTCCAAAAGTGCGCGAAAACTAATCCCTACGAACACAACGAGATAAAATCATATCAGCACAAGTATCATAAAAACAAATATACATTTATGATCCACTAAAAAATAAGAAAAAAATATTACATTAAGTAAGGTCATGTAACCACCAACGACTTTAACATTTGCGTTGGAGGTAAGAGAAAGTTGAGAGTACAGGAAAGTAAGTGTCATCCCGCCCCATGACCAGTCGCCCAACCTGTCAATGTCCTGAATAGCAAGAAGCCATACCAGACTAACACTTTTGCTGTTCTTGTTGGCAAAAACATTGTCGCCAACCAAGAGCAACAAAAACGCCTTAATGCAGGCGGTCCTAACATGACTCTCCTCCTCCTCCTCGTCTGATGTAGGCTCCTCGAACTGACTACATCTATTCAACAGTCTTTCATGACACCTCTTCAACTTAGTGTAATTGACATTCTCACCCCACTGTTTTTTCACCTCATCCATCGCCTCCTCCTTCATAAAACGCAGCTCCTCCTCCAACAGTTGTATGCCTTGCTCATAAGATATCTCCTCTTCCTCAATGAGCCTCCCAGTGATGGGGTAGTCTAGAAGACATGCCACATCATCTAGTGTGATGATCATCTCCCCAACGGGCAGATGGAAGTTGCTGGTCTCGTTTTGCCATCTCTCTGAAAACACATAAATGAGCCCATGATTAATGTTCTCGTACCCAAACTTAATGAGGGGGGAAAGACCAGATGCATTCATCGGCGTCCAATACCATTCCTTTCTATTTCACGGGACTATCAAGGTATCAGGACTAAGCTTATTCCCGTGTGAGACAATGTTCACCTTATGCGACTTCTGAAACTGAAATACAAAAAAAACAACCGATAAAAAAATAATAATTAAAATAAACATTAAATAATCTAACATAAATTTAAATTCAAAATGATGTGCGTAATCTAAATTCTCACGCATAATTTAAAATGACACGCGTAATTTAAATTCTTACGCGTTAATTTAAATGACGTGCGTAATTTAAATTCTCGCCTGTAATTTAAAATTACACGTGTCATATAAATTCTCGCGCGTAATTGAAATTCTTACGCGTCAATTTAAATGATGCACATAATATAAATTCTCGCGCATAATATAAACTTATGCACATCATTTAAAATGAAGCACGTCATTTAAAGTGACACACGTCATTTAAATTGACGCGTAATTTAAGTCAATTTAAATTGTTTTAATATAAAAATTTAAATCATAAAAATGAACATATCATTAAAATAAAATTAAACAATTATAATTACTTGAACATCGACCCATAGCGTGCATGCCACGTGTTTACCGAAATTCGGTAGAAGAGACAACATAGTAGGCCTTCCAGGAAAGCCCTGTGGTCTAGGCTGGAACTTCATATCCTGCTCCTCCTTGAGCCTCACCCTCCTGAAAATGACCATGCTCATTCTGAGGCTGATATGCTTCATTCTGATGTTAATACTGATACTTCGTCAGGTCCAGTCTGGGACGCACCCACCTGTGACGTCGTTTGTAACACCCTAATTCTCAACGTTGATTTAATAAATAATGTAAATAAATTTAAATAAAAAGGATGTTACATATACTCATCAATCAATCCTTCAGATAATAAATAACACATCATATTTCAGAGTGCGGAAAATACTTCAAAAATATTTCATAAAATAAACAAGTTTAAATCTCAACCGTCATTGTGGAAAGTGTCATAAAAATTTCAAATACTTAAAATTTATAAAGTTAAACATTCAACGTTTGACCCCAACCCTAGTGTTACAGATCAGAGCATATGATTATTCGACTACATAAATAATTAGATAATAGTTACATAAGTGTATCTCCGACGCCACCTTCTAAATGTTCCGCAACTAGAGCTCCTCGTTTTGAGTGTCTGTAACCCAAGAGTACAAACACCATAATACACAACAATAACAAAGGGGTGAGAATATTCATCACAACATAGATTGGATACATGAATTATATATATAATAGGCATAAAATCATAGGTCATCATATACAACATATTCACATTTCTTCATCAGGTTATACAACATCATTCACACGTCATTGTTATCATAACTCAACAATTTCCAACATTAAAGTAATGCGCATGAGATTTATTACACATCAACAATAGCACGTATCACAAACACATCATATACAACTAACAGGAGACATATTCTAATACACTTCGTTCCTAGACCTATATGCATCCCGGTATCAGTTTCTAATCAACATTTGTATGTCAGATTTATGTTACTGAACATACATACATCAGTCATTTTTTGTCATTTTTATGCAATATGATATGATGCATGAAGACTCACTAACAACATGTAGGAAATACATCGACAACATATCATCACCACATTATAGTTCATTTACGTCATCATTATTCAACATTATACAACATGGTTATTACTTAATCATTCAACATTTTTCAACATAGTCAATACATCATTACTCGACACCATAATCACTTAACATCGTCCTTAAGCCCTATACTCAACATTAACTATCTTCATGCACTAAGTGATTTATCCTAACGACAACTCTCCATTCTATTTCATCTTATCAATTCTCTTAACATCATCTATCCTCTTAAATCGGTCTCACTCTATTCATTTTAACTTAAGGTCGTCACTTCAGCATTATCATTATTTCTAAACTTGTACCTTACTTTAACTTATGCCTTTATATTTCAAATTACATTCGTCTTATTTCTTTGCCTAACATCTTCATCACCTTTAACCACTTCACCATCCTACTTGTTCATTTTGGATCTACACCTTACCTTTTATGGCGTATCCTATTCTTCATCTTAGTTTTAAGCCCTTACCTCATCATTACTTCCACTTATAAAATCATATCTTCATATACTGACACATCCCTCTCACCATCTACTGCTTTATTCCACCAACATCATATGCTTATTTTACTAATGTTTCGTACTCTTTAAGTTAACTTATGTTATTAGACTCAACCTTTATTCTACGATTCTTTTATTACTTTCGTCCCTTGTTTAAGAACTATTCCTAATATAATCTCATTCTCTTCGTTTAGTCCTTATCTTCTTTCTCATTCATCTTACCGTCGCCTAATCGTTTCATATTCTAAATCACAACACCTTCTACCCATCATTTCATTGATTTACTTCATACTTAACTTCCTATCTTAGTTTATATTTCATCCTAAAAATCTTGGTATCGTCATCAATTCTCTAATTCGACCTCATTATTTACCTTGACTCTTCTTCTCTTCAACCTAACAACTTTCCTCTGTTCTCTCTCTTCTTATATTTTTGTCGCTACAGTCACCCTTTACTCTGATTTACTATTATTTTCATCTTTATTAGTTCATGAATTACCCTCTTACACATCTCTCTAATTTACCCTCAAGTCTTTCACAACGTCATTTATTACGTAGTGCATCGTCGTCATATAACATTTATACTATCAACATACCTCATCGTATTTCAACGTTAACGTCTAATTCATCTATTAACATCATATCTACATATCATATATATAGTTTACATCTTCGTTATTTCAACATCATGTTTAGAACACACATCCATCATTAGTTGTATCTCCATTTTCTACATCTTTTGCCCTAGTGACAGGTCTTACCCTTTGCTCTCAGTCATATTTGTCACCCCGTTCATTATTCCTCATAATGTTTTCCCCTATTCTTTTAGGCTCGTTAAGCTTAGGATCCTATCTTCATATATAGTTTCATCATTACTATCTTTTATTGTCTTACGCCATTATCACCAGTTCATGTTTTAGACTCGCCATTTCCTTGAGGTAATCATTTCTTTTTTCTTTTTTCTTTTTTTTTTGGTCAGGTAGCCTAGTGGCTAAAATTCACCTTATAAGGTGAATAAGTGGGGTGTCCAGGGTTCTAACCCCGGGTAATCATTTCTATTTATGCCTAAAGTCAATTCCTTATTTAGATATATAGTTTAAAGACCCTTACTTTTACTTGACAAGCTAACATCTTGCTTAGACTCACTATTGCTTTCATAGTTGTTTTAGAGTCCATAAAAAGGGTTGTGCTGAAATCTCATTAAAAACACAGCATGACCCAATTACAGTAGTTTATATAACAATGAAGAATACAAAGTTTAAAAACAGAACAAAAATACAGAAGCAAAAATAAAGAAAAATAGGTGTGCTTCTAAGGTTTAGGCTGTTGGTTCATCAACTGGGCTATCAAGTCTTCTTTGATTTTCAAAGTTACTTCAAGTTCCAGCTGTTTCTGAACTAGAAGATCTTCTCTAGCTTTAGCTTCTTGCTGTTTCACAATCTTCTGCTTCAGTAGCTTAAATATCCTTGCTTCCCTAGTCAAATATTTTGATTCTGGGAAGTATTGGCTAAGTACAGAAGAGGAGCTTGATCTTCAAAAATATGCACATTGGAGACAAAATGCATAGAAGCAGCAGTGTGAATCTTGATGCACTTCTGACTTACAACATTGAGTAGTTCAGAGGCCCTGTTCTTTAGAGTTACCCATTGTTCTTGATAAACAATCTTGAGAGTAGGAGACCTTTTGAGATGCACCAGCCTCTGCAGCTCATTGTTGATTTCCAGCATTTCAGCCGCTAGGAATTTAGACTTCAGAATGTTGGGGGGTGTTTGTGTGATGGTCTGAATTGTGGATGATGATGATGAGGGTTGGTCATTTGTGATAGCTGTTGGTTGAGGTTGTGTTGGTGTCTGAATTTGTTCAGAAACTGTTATTGTCACAGTTTGTTCAGACTCTGTAACTTGTACAGATTCAGGAACTATTGTCTCCCCACAGTCGGCGCCAGGGCTTTGTGGTGAAGTTTGTGTTTGAGTTGGTGTGGAAGTTTGTTTGGGGGTGGTTTGATGAGTTTGTTTTGGTTGTTGTTGGTTGACTAAATCAATCTTTTTAGGGACTGATTTAGTGGCTTTCTGTGGAGTTTTAGTGATTTCACCACCCAAGTGTCTCTCTAAAGAGAACAGGTTTGAGGGTGAATCACACTGGGGTAGGTCAAAAGTGGGAGGGTCTTCAGGATCCTCAGTACCTTCAGCAGCTGCTGAAGACTATTCAGCCTGAAGGGGTGTTTGAGAGGTTGTTTGTTGAGGTTATGGAAAAGGTTTGTGTAGCTCTTTCATCCTCTGACCAAGAGGAATATCATCATGGTCAGATTCATTTGAAGGTTGAGTTGGGATGATGAAGGGTAAGTCTGAAGTCTGAGTTACCTTTGCTGAAGCTTCTGA
>Ga0228710_1004011_pt1 | contig 23263 bp, 6 predicted proteins | sample MedpolnodulmetaG_FD_177995 | JGI IMG/M metagenome (GOLD analysis project Ga0228710, IMG submission 177995) | Root nodule microbial communities from Medicago polymorpha collected in Santa Monica, California, United States - pink nodules | ecosystem: Host-associated > Plants > Roots > Nodule...
GTATTTTATCCTTAAAAAAAAAAAAAGGTCATCCAGTATTTTCATTAACCAAGACCGACACTACTAAAAAAACAAATATTAGTGAGGGATATTTAGTGAGGGAAAACGTGAAATCCCTCTCTAATTCCGTCACTAAATTTTGCGACCAAGAAATTTGTGAGAGATTTCATTTTTTCCGTCACTAATTTCCCTCGCTAATTTTGCTTTTTCTAGTAGTGCGAGTCATGTAAATACATTTGGTGTATGTTTGATTTCGCTTTTGAAAGTATTGAAATTGATTCTAGATGAGTAGAATTGATTATGATATATTTAAATGTTTTCTAAAAGAATTGATGTGCTTTTAGAGAATTAATTCGGATTTGAAGCTATAATTTATAGTTTTTAACTTCAAATGTTATTTTTGTTCTTAAATTTATTGTTCAACACAAGACATGGTTAGATAAAAGTAATAAAGATTACAAAAATGTTGCTCTATCTATGCCACCCATAAAAGCATAAACAAACAACTAACAAAGCCAGTACATCACCAAGTCACAATATGCATAATAACTAAGAGGCAAGAGAACTAAAAAATTCATAACTAAGAGTTGTGCTGGGAAAAATCGACATAGAAAAAATAAATGATAATAATTATAATACAAGAACATAACATGAAAACTCTAAAATTAGATTATAAAACTATGATCATTGCCTAACGATAACCGAAGAATAACACTATGTAGAAATTTTACAATACATATACTGCTCTCAAACATCCACCGACCACAATACACTCAGGGCCCTTCAAAGCAAATACATAACTACATCTTACAACACATTAAGACAAGAATATAAGGGAAAAGAAAAATTTAGATACAAGCTTAAAGTGTTTCGGACTTGTTGTAACTAAGAATTGTAGCTTTGGTCTCCCTATATATTCCTTTACAATTCTAAACAATGTGAGACTTCTTCAACATGTATATTATCAACCAACACCACAATCTCCAAATAGATTGAAAATGATATATTTGTTTCCATTGTCGTCACCGACAATTATAGTTCTAAGCAACTATCATATTCCATTATAAAGAGTATAATCACTTGAAGCTAAACCACTCCAAGAATTTTCACATTGTCTTCACCATTTCTGTACCCTTCAATCTGAGATGTTATTCAAATGTCAGCCCGCTACCCTTCCATGTGAAAAATGTCCATCAACCCTGTTCTTTAATAACTATATACTATTGTAACTCTTGTTTCATAAGTTTTTGCTCATTTTTCATTAAAATAAAACACTAAGAGTAAGGGTAGTCTCTCCTTTGGTCTTCTGATACTAATCAAAAGAATTTTATTTTACAAGGAGTACTCAACCCTAATTAAGTCTTAATTATGCAGTTATACATCTAATGGATTCATTTATTTGGACTGTTAAATACCTTTGGTAAAAAATATATATATGACATAACACATGTAATTTTGTGTGCAATGCAAATCATTTTTACAACTGCAAAGAATCCAAATGCCACAAAAATTCCTCCATTCATCACTTTCATCATGAATGTTGAAAGCCACAAATATCCATGCTGCATGGGAGCGTGTGCAAGGAGATCCGGTAACAGCCACCAAGGTTCTTTTTCCCACTTTTTGTGGTCCAAGTCCAACTAATATACTGACAAACAGTTCTCTCTTTCTCTTTTTATTTTTTGAGAAAATTTTTGGTTTACTCTTTAAACTTATTTTTAATAATTTTTTAAAATAGTTTTGTAATAATATATTTGATCCAAAATTGTCATTTTATAAATATAATATATTTGAATTTTTTTTTCCTGCAATAGATCCAGTATAATAAAATATAGAAAAATAAATTGAAAATAAATATGATTTCAAAATTAATGATATTTAATAATTTATTTGACATCAAATATATATTAAGGAAAAATAATTTAAAGAACTTAATTTTTTGTACTAACTGCGCAAAATAATTTACATAGACGTCCAATTAATTAGATCTTGCTATTTAGATATTTGTACAAATATTGAAAAAAAAAATTGTAATATTACATATTTAAATAGTGATATTTCATTAAACGTTGGTATAAACTTATTTTACATATTTTGAGAGGAATTTTATATTATGACAAAAAATATTTTGGAAGATTTAATTTACATATGAGGAATCCAAAACTCAATTAAACACAATATTTTGGTCAAAGTTGTTTGGGATATCGTATAATATTGATATCGTTTGGCTTGAAGATTTGACCTTTCTTAAATATGAAATCCTTTGACCTAAAAAAGGCATAACCAATTGATCTCAAGCACCCAAAATACTATCCATATTGTAATTTTTAACCTCATGATCCGGTGAATTGCACGATTACTTGGATAGCTCTAGATTTCTACGTAGATATTGGATAGCTCAAATGGTTCAAGATAAAAGTTAAAAAGAGTTGGAGGTTTTGATTTCTTAATTTTTTTTTTTATGTCATAAAAGTATAGGCCATTTCAAAAAATAAATAGATTGGATTTATGTCATAAAAGTATAGGCCATTTCAAAAAATAAATAGATTGGATTTCTATGTTTATTTTACCTGGTCCCCATTCTTTAGAGTCTATTTGAATACTCTAATTAGAAATTACAAGAGAAATTAGAATTTTAAGTAATTTAAATTCTCTAATTATATTTTCTTCGTTTCTATATTTGCTTGTTAGGGTAAAGTAGTAAAATTCTTGATTATTAAACTTTTTTGTAATTTTTTTACGTTGAAAAATTAAATTTACGTTGAGCACACTTCTAAATCTCAAGCTTTCACCATTAAAGCATCTCGGAAGTTATAATCAAAAGTGCATTAAGTCTTAATTATTTCACCAACAATGGACCTTGGTTATAAGTTAGTAAAAACACTTATATATTCACTCAATTGAGTCACATTTACTTTTTAAAAGTTAACTATTTTCAAGTAAATTTAAGTTTTATGATCTTTTTTGCTTTATGGATATCGGTGCCATTTTTTTTCTTGGGTATCATAAAAATTCTTATGATTTTGCAATAACATTTAGCATTTTATGCTTTTCAATGTTTCTGCCACAAATAGCGAGAAATTAATCCCATTTCTTAAGAAAAAAAAACACCAAGTCCTTAAATGTTATTGCAAAATCATAAGAATTTTTATGATACCAAGAGAAAAAATTGGCACCGATATCCATAAAACAAAGAAGATCGTAAAACATAAATTTACTTGAAAATAGTTAACTTTTAAAAAGTAAATGTGACTCAATTGAGTGAATATATAAGAGTTTTCACTAACTTATAACCAAGGTCTGGTGTTGGTGAAATAATCAAGACTTAATACACTTTTGATTATGACCTCTGAGTTATTTCAATGGTGAAAGCTTGAGATCTAGAAGTGTGCTCATCTCTATATCTCAAATTCGAATGTCTAAAGTGTCAACAATTCCTATATTGAGTCGGAAGTTGGTTTCTCGATTAATCGATCTTTGAGTCGGATACGTAATTAAAAAAATAAAAGACTTTCTATCACTTTATTTTAAGTGAAATAAGATTTTAATTCGTTTTTTCTTCCAAATCTAGGATTTTAATCCCTTTTGTTTCATAAGTTTTAGGGTTTCTTTTCACAATCTGGGGTTTATTTTTTAAGATATGTCATATTAATTAATAATCTAGAATTACATTTGATGATGTGACATTGTTAATTTGAATCAAAACCTTGATTACCTTTGTTTTAAGTTTCATAGACTACGATGTAATTCAATTCTTCTGAAATTCACAGTTTCTAGTCCAAATCAACGATCATTAAATGTGATTTTACAGAATAATGAATACCACATGTCATAAAAAATAAGCCCCAAACTAAGTTGTGAAAATAATCATTGAAAGTTGTTTAACAAAAGGATTAAAATGCTGAATTTAGATCCCCGTGAGCATAGCTCAGTTGGTAGAGATATCACATATTATATGTAGGGGTTGGTGTTTGAACCTCAAACACTCCACTTCTCCACGATTAAATTGTGTGACCTCTAATCATTAGGTTACTTTACAAAAAAATGTTGAATTTAGAAGTAGGGACCCTAAAATCATGTTTCATGGGACAAAAATGCTCAATATTTGATTACTATATAATATTAAAGGGAAAAGCAGGCAAGGGAAGGCTTGCTCTCATGCAAAATTCTACTTGTTCAATTTTTAATGATATAAATATTCTCTGTTGTGTTGGAAGTCACTAAACTCAAGAAGGATTTGTTAAGTTACAGTATTCAAACATTTTATATATTAAATTGGAAACTGAGATTTGAATCTCCATTGGGAAAATATATTTAATCATTCATGAATTATACAACAGCTGCAATTCCTTGAAGTACTAAATTTGGCTTCATTCAATTAGTTATCTCTAGCTAGTTTTGGTTGGATAGGATGAAACATCACAATCATTTTTCTTCTAGTCCGTTCTAAATTATAAGACATTTTGAATATTTCATACGTATTAAGAAATATAATTAATTTTATATAAAAAATAGATATTATTAATTATTTTACAAAATCGTTCTTAATAAATGATATGAAAAAGATAAATTATATAATTTAAAGAAGAGAGTAATAAATAATTAGTGATATAATATAAAAAGTAACATTAATGAAGAAGATATTGTAAAACGACTTATAATTTAAAATAATTTTTTTTCTAAAGCGACATATAATTTGAGACGCAGAGAATATCATATAAGAAAAATATTTGAAAGATCATAAACAATTGAACAGGAGATTTGAACGCACATCAAAATATATATCATATAGTTATTTGAAAAAAATAAACATTAGTTAATTAATTTTTTTTTCTTTTGTACTTTTATATATATGAGTGTGGCCAAATATTGTATCCAAACTCTTATGACCAAGAGCTTCTTATCATGTAAAAACAACAACATCAGGGCTTAAGAGAAGGTTCCGTATAGACCAATTCTTCAACTGGTCCAAGTTAAATGACACCTTAGCAGAATAAGAATCCTACAATATTTACCATGTTCATGAAAATGCAAAAGAAAATTCCAAATTTGATTAAACATTTACTGCAAATATGACAAGTACAACCTTTTGATGAGAAGGTTGTTGGAGTTTGTCCCAAACAGGGGTCTATGTATAATTCGCCACTGATTGGTCAAATAATTGCTCAAGTTAATTGACTATGAGGTAATCATAACCAATTGAAATTATGTTTTGGTTGTTTTTTGAGGGGATGTTTTGGTTGTTGTTATTGAGTAAAATGATTAATTAATTTACTATTCAAATTCTTAAACTACTATGTAAATCTTTCATTCACACCCTAAACATGATAAAGGTATATTTGGATGAAAACATTCAACTACTTTCAAAGTCTCTTTAAACTGTGATAAAGTTATCAATTAACCTCTTGGTTGTTAAATTTCTTTGTTGGGCAACCAATAGAGAGAAGAGTTTAGTGGAAATAACTAATCTCATTTAATATGTCAAACTGAGACGGAATTCGTCCAATTGAAAAAAATATTCATATTTAATAACCGATAATATTTTAAACATGGGTTCGTATGATATTAATTAAGTTCAGTAAATTTTAATAAAATATTTTTTTATTTTTTATTATTATAAAATTTATTTTTTATTCAAAACCGTAACTGTCCACCTTTGAACCATTACTAAGAGGTTCATATTAGACACACCCTTACAATATTACCTCATTTACGGAATACGATGAAAAACAAACATAAATATTTTTTTTGTGATGGCTAGAGTTCGAACCTCAGACTTTGCATATATTACATATTATTTCTGCCAATTGAGTTAAACTCACGAGGACAAATATAAATATTTGTTTAACATGACTGATCATTTAGGAATCTTGAGAAATTCAAATGGTGAATTACATAGACATGAACTATAGAAAGCAAACTCGTGATCACATATAAGACACGAACTTACGTTCATATATCTAGTCTTTGGACCATTTGGACCACACCAGTTTGGTAAAAGTTCATATATCTAGCATCATGTACGTAACAAGCAACACACATTTGTCTTTAATTATATATTAGAGAAATGGTTAAAAGTTTTCTTGCATATTGGATTAGATATACTCTTGTATATGCTTAGTAAAGCAGTTTAAGAACAAAAAGAAAAAAAAAAAAAAAAAAGAGGAATAAAACAACATACTAAGTTGAAAAAAGAATATTTTTAGAGAATTATATTTAAAGGCATAATGATACTTGATATTAACATCAAGAAAAAGTTTCAGTCGTCGTTACATAAACTTTCTGAAAGGAAAAATTAACATAAAATCCATTTTTTAACGCCATAAAATAACACTTTTCCACTACATAAATACATGAGAAATGTACACAAACAATAAGAAAGACAACATGGGTTTATAATAATATTAAATTTAATAAATTAACATTCTCTAACAACCACTCATACTTTATTACTATTTGTTCACAAGGAAATTCCTGAATCTTAAAAAGAACAGTATAAATGTGCTCAATTTGACTATGAAAACCAAACCAACCAATGATTCACAAATTTGATTAAGACCAGTCAAAATTCGATTGAGAAAAAAAATTGCGTTGAAATCAACATTCAGAATATCTATGATTTTGGTGTTTACGGTTTTCAGTGTAGCACATTATATCCTCCAAATCTTCTTGACAATGAAACACCTTCAACAAAAAAAATTATATACCATAAACATCTTCATTCAATTTAAATGTTTCACCCTTAGAAATTAAAAAAATATTCCATAGATTTGTGATAAGTGATAACCAATGAACAAACATCATTTTTCATCTACTACAATAATATTCATTCTTAATTTTGAACTCACAATATTAATATTCCTTATAGTAAACATTCTCATACAGACCATACCCTAAACCTAATAATTAGAAGAAAAATTAAAGGAAAAAAAAGGAAGAAAATGAAACATTAAACATAAAAATATAAAGATTAAAACTTCAAAAGTGGAAAAATAAGATTCTAAGTAACATCGCTAGGGTTTTCATTCTATCTTAAAATAAATCAAAGTACTAAACCATATATGTGGAGTTTGAAACTTTGTCTTGGGGTTAATAATAAAAGGGAAGAAACATAGAAAACATAGATTTGAAAAGAGAGCATAATAAAGTTATGTCCTATAGTTGGAATTTGTAGTAGCTGAAGATGAGTTATAAGCTGTAGAAAGATCTGTCCAAGGTGAATTATTAGCACCACCACCAGCAGAAGCACTCCAATATTGTTCACTATTAGGATTATTATTATTGTTGTTGTTGTTATTGTTGTTGTTGTTGTTGATCATTCCCAAGAATTGTCTAGATTGATTCTCTTCCATTTTCACACTAGAATTATTTGATAATACCTTAGACACACCACCATATACATGGGATTGATCATTACCACCACCACCACCTTCAAATGGATACAACAATCCATGGGAAGAAGAAGCTTCTAAAGTTGACAAGAAAGGAAATTGGTGAGTTTGTGGCATCCTCCATTGCTCAAAATTACCAACTGGTAAAATCGAAGTAGAACCACCACCGTTACCAACGCCTCCACCTAAAGAGCTTCCTAAATGGAAATTTAAGTCTCCAACACCTCCCATTGGACCAGAAAACCCATAGTTTAGTCCTATTTCACTGAGGTGATCGCCAAGGTGATGCAAAGGAGCCATGAATCTCATCGGTGGTGGCGTTGGGGAACTGAGTACCGCAGGAGAGTTGTTTGTAGAGCTAGTTTGGCGGTCTGAGCTAGCCGGCGACTTGGAGGTGTTGTTGCTGCTTGATTTAGACCTTTTGTTTCTTCGGCAACCACCGCCAACCGGGACACTTCTAAGGGCACCACCCTTTGTCCAATATCTTCGACAAGCCTTGCAGAAGTGTCGCGGCTGCGAGAGACTGTAGTTGTTGAAGTAACAAAACTTTGTGTTGGTGGAATCACACCTTGGACATTTTTGTAAAGGCTCTTGCATAGGTATGTTTGCCATCCTTGCCCTATCTGCCATCGAACCTGGCCTGATCGAGCCTCCATGAGGCTGCGATGGTGTCAGGTTCGATGGTGGAGGCTGTGGTGGTGGAATAAGGAGAGGAGTGTTGACACTAGTATTGGCCACTTGGTGATTTGGTTGCTGCAAAAAAGGAAATAAAATTAATGGTAAAGATACATAAATCAAATATTTGGTATATTCAAGAGAAGGGTATAAACAAAAGTAAAGCTCGAATATTTATCTTTTGAGTTTTTTTTTTCTTTCCTTTCTTTATGAAACCTAATTGAAGAACCCTTGTTGATTTACCTGTTGATGCCAATTGGATGGATCCATATATGGTGGGAGAGAAGTATAAACCATGGTTATTCCACTTGAAGAGCTTTATCTTTTGTAAAGGTTGAAAGGTTTTTAGGGAGAGAATAGTGAAGAGAATCACTTCAACAAGTTAGAGAGAGATTGTGTGTGTGTTTTGTTTGTGGTTGAGTTGAACATAGAAGAGAGAAAGAAAAAGCAAGAAAGCAAGAAAGAAAGAAAGAAGAGAGGGATCAAAGGGTTAAGGAGGTGGTGATGAGAAGCTAAAAATAAAGGAAGATGCTTTTGAGTACTTATATATAAAATTTCATGTATTTTTTTTTCCTAGTTAATTATTTTCCCTCCCATTCCCCGATAGCTCTCTTTTTGTTTTATTGCTTTTCAGGATTTTGAGAAGGTGATGTTTCTTAACCCATAAGCTTCTTTTTTGATGCCTTGTAAGTACAGTGTGCTTAGAAAAAGAAATTGTTATAGTGCTTCTCTCTCTTTCTCTCCCTCCTTGTGCATGAAAAAAGCTAAATATTGAGCTTGATATGTCATGTTTTATATAATAAGAGAAAAAATCAAAAAAGATAGGGTTGTGTGTATGCTGACCAACCTATACATTATGCTAGCAATTTGAGGTAGAATGGCAAACATAAACTTTAATTATGATTCTGCTATAAAATAGTATAACATTAGTTGGTGAATGAATGATAGATTAAGGTAAAGAATGTGGTTCATATTTTTAATGATTTTTTTTTATATATATTGGAATTGGAATGAAATAAATAAAGGTGGTCTATTTGTGCTTTTAGTGTGTCCCGACCAAGTGAACCTTTTCTTGGTCTCGTCTGTTCCCTTCCCCACTCTTCAATTTCTTTTTGCATGGAAATATTTTTCCTTTGCAATTCACGCGCCACCATGTGAACAAATCAGTCAAACTCATTTTTATCTTTTTTTTCTTCTCATAATATATAGTTAGAGGTAAGTGTAGGGACCCACTATAATTAAGTAACTATTTGCAACTTGCAAGTGTTCATTTAATGGATAATAATAAAGGGTTAATTAGTTACTAATGGTTGGTCAATGATTGCATGAATGTTTTGTATCCAATGTATAAAGAATGGTAAAAAAAAAATCTAATGTATTATAGGACGAAAAAAGAATAAGTCAGTTTTGGAAAATTATATGGACATAATTTATTAAATAGATCTGAGAAAGAATCAACATGAAAATAAAAGATTTATGTTAAACAAATATTGTAGTTTACGTCTTGTTATTTTTAGAATATCTCTTACTAGAATACTAGATTTGAAATTGACTTCATGCTTAGGTATTAAGGTCTCTACAAAGTGTTTGCAGCCACCTCCGTAGGTTTTTTTTTATTAGATCAAATTTGTTAGTATCTCAAGCAGGTTGATTTGGAAGTATTACTGTGTATGGAAAAAAATATCCATAAATATTCAATAATATTCTATCACATAATAAACCCATGGAATAACATAAATGAACTTGTGGAATATCATGAAAATTTAAAGAGTACAATCAAAATAGTTTGTCACATTGTACAAAAGTTGCTTTGAACATAAATTGAAATGTCACATGCATAAGTGATAATAGACTTATTGATAATGTAAACTAAATGTAAATCTACTGTGAAGGTGGCATGCCAATTACTCATTCTCTTTGTCTTCAAACTCCTCTTCAGGAGTTGTCATCCTATTATCCACCCGCACAAAGAGTAGTGTGCAAGTAGTCATATGGGAACATATGAAGTGAGTAATCATTTCAAAAATATAATCAGATGAGATAAAGCATATCAAATACACATAATTGTCATAAAACAACAAATAATTACACCAGATGACAAATCTTCTTACGTTATTTTCAGTAAGTTTTTTAGTCATTTTAGTAGTGAGTTGAGTCAATAAAGAGGAGTTTAGGGAAGTTTCTCATGGTTTAAGGGACATTTTGTAATGTTTTCATATCAAGTCATGTAATTCTAGTTCTTCCCTAAACCAAACAACTCTTAGGTGTTTTGTAAATATTCTCTTGAAAAATTATGTAATTCGGCAAATCAAGACATATCATGAAGAAATGGAAGACATCGAATAAAGATCCAAGAGGCCTTTAAAGGCATTACAAAATGTGGGAATTATGCCCCAGGTCCTAAGACCAATTCTGAAGAAGAAAGCACTCCAATGTCCAAGAAAAAGGCAAAGTCAAACTAGGAGCTGAAACTACGCGCCCTAGGTTTGCCAAACAATGAGCAAAATCATTGTTTCCAATACTCATGCACGGCGCGCGTGCCCCATGCGCCGGGAGCGGGGGGTTTTGTGAAAAATCAGTAAAATGTTGATATTTCTCTACACGTTTGTGGGTAAAGCCCAATTTTTCAACACAAACCCGTCTAGAAACTTGCTTATAAATACAAGAGCTTTCATGCACAATTTCTCATTCAGAACTTGATGGTTCAAAAGGAATGCAAACACTTGGAGCATCAAAAGGAGGATTCTCTCTCCTCAACCTTTGTTCTCTTAATATGCTTTATTTCATTTGTAATTTGTATTTAGTTGTCATTAATTAAATGCCTATTAATTAGGGTTCTAAGATGAATGTCTGTTTAATTGTTGGATTCTTTTAATTTATTTCTTTTAGTCAGTTAAGTTTAAGATATATTTAATCTTTGTATGCAACATGCGTAATGATTTCATAACCTTAGGGAGTAGGACATACTTTGGACATGTGACTGAACTTAAAGTGGGTCGATATTGGTGTTTGATTTACATCAGAATCGTTGCATATGAATTTATTCTTCCCCCTTAGTAAGATAGGGTTAGGCATATTCATTTAATCTACTAAGTACAAGTTAGTGTAAGTGGTGAAGTTTTAAGATTCATGTGTAAAACTGGTTCCTTTAGATGACAACTTAGGAATATCTACTCTATCTATACTTCAATTACATGTGAGAGTGTAAGTCCCCACCTATAATTAATTTTTAGAGCATATGGAAACCTAGAGGATTGACGACCATTTGCCATATAGCCCACATAACCTTTAGGGTTATTGAGGAGCAACGATGACGGAGCATCATATGATATTTTTGATTATGTTTTTAGTACTTTTCTTTGCCATTGAAGACAACAAGATGAAAATTAAATAAGTTGTCAATGGTTTGAGGAACATATTGTATTGTTTTCACTCGAGTCGTTGTAATTCACTTTTATCCTAAATAATGCAACTCCATAGGTGTTTTAAGTGTCTTGTAGTGAGAAATCATGTAAATCGACAAATCATGACATCATGTGAAGGATCAAGGATATGAAGATTGAAGATTAATGGTTCATAGAAAGTATTTGAAGACAATACAAAGTGAAGAAAATTCATTTCAAGTTTCTAGGAGTTTCCAGACAAAAGAATGATCGAAAACGGGATGAAAACGCAGGATTTCCCACAGGGGATGCCTCATGTGCCATTTGCGCATGGTTATGCGCCTCATGCGCCCCTATATGCGCCAATAGCGCATGGCTACAGGAAGTAATTTCCTACAACTTGTTTATCAAGCTAAAACGGTGGAAAAATTCCAATTTTCTTCTCTTAACCCCCAAGTAATCATTTGCTATAAATAGAGACCCCTGCACATATTATTATTCGTTCAGAAAGCTAGCGCTTCAAGGCAAGGGTCAATCATCAAAGATCTAAGGGATGATTCCGTCATCCTCTTGTTCTCTCTAGGGTATGTTTTTCAATTGTTTTGTTGTGATTTTTGTTGTCATGTGCAACTAAACCTCTTTGATTAGGCTTTTAAGATGAACCCGTTCTTATTTGTTGGACTCAATTAATAAAGTTTTCTTTCAATTATTTTTTCTTGTGTTTGCTTTAAAATAGTTCTTGCCTGTGCTTAATGCTTTTTCAATTGAGAATATGTATCGGTAATCTTGAAAATTGATCCATATAGAATTAGTAGGATTGACAACCTGAAAGTATTTCTTTGTTCGTGGAGGTTATAATTACTTATTTAATTAATACGTTAATGAAATTCATGTTTGAAATCTAAAGTTTTCTACTATCTTCTTTGGGGAACGCCACAATATAACTAGGTTAACTCAGAACATACGTTGTCATAAGATGTTTTAATGGAGTTTTTAAATATTAGTTTCAATAAAACATCAGTAGTCATTACATATTTGATTGTTTTCTAAGTTAATTCCAACAAAGACGAAGGGGGATTCAAGTATTCCTTAATTGAAGTTAATTATCTGAATCACCAACATAATCTTGCACTGGACAGGGCAATTAAACCCTGCAACTCTATTCAAATATCTTTTCATTTTACTTTTTGACATAAGTTTTACTAATTTCTAATTTGAATGACAATCCATGTGGAGAACGATAAACTTACTACTTTATTACATGTTACGATTTGGTGCACTTGCCAATTTTGTCCATCAAGCAATATGACATTTGCAGGGACGTTAAAATCCTATGAATTAATCACTTAAATAGAACCCTTACTTCATAATTGATAACTATTTACATTAATTCCAACAAGAAAATAAAGGAATTCGAAGAATCCTAATCACCGCTAAACTCTACATTAAAAACCTTTTATTTTCAACAATAAACTCAACTGTTTTGCGCTATCAAATCAAACCTGCAAATTTCCCCTATTTATTTTCTTTTTAATTTATTGTTTTTTACAAGTTTAGTTAGTTTCCTAGTCGGACCGACAAACCTTGTGGAGAATATTCTAATTTAATGTTCTAAATCAATGATTAGAATATTATAAAAAAAATATTGAAAATATGAATAAAATGTTGTGCTAGGATTAGACGTTGTCTACTATTCATTCAATTCGTTCTCTTGATCGATTATATACTTTCTAAAACACAATTATATTTCCACCTATTCATCATCATATGTTTCCATGTATGAAAAACGACACAAAATTCATTGTATCAATTAAATTCCGATGCAAAACAAAATAGCTAATTAATTTAATGACATATGATCAGATAGTGTACATGATTTTAAACATAACCCTAGAGATTAGAATCTACAAATGGTTTAATTCGGATCTCTTTGATAGAAAGTCGATGTCTCGCACTTTATAAAACAAAAGTTTGTTTTTGGATTGTACGTCGAAAAAAGCATTAAATATAATTAAATCATAAACAGTATTGAAGATCGATCGTATATAATCATTTATAACAAGAGTATTGCATTGAAACCCTATCTAACTAAACCTATTCACAACAGAGAGAGAATTAGTTACCCATGAGTGGAGTAACTAGTACAAAGATGAATGAAGGAGAAACATCCAGATGCTTGAAACCAATCTCTAAATGCCCTCCAGTGATGAAGAACAATCTCTCTCTCTCTCTCTCTCTCTCTCTCTCTCCCTCTCTCTCTAGTGTACCCCTTGTCTCTAAAAACAAGTGTATGGAACTAAAATGTCATATAGAAATATGTTTTACAAAGCTATTTATAGAGGACTATAAAGTGCAGTTTCGTAGGATGATGATGGAATAACATATGATATTTTTAGCTATGTTTTTAGTTTGATTATTTTCATTTGAAGGCAAATTAGAAGTCAATTAAAGGAGTTGTCATTGGTTTGAGGAACTTTTTGTATTGTTTTTAGTGTTTTGTAGTGAGAAATCATGTAAATCGAAAAATCAAGAGACCACGTGAAGGATAGGGGATATGAAGATCGGAAACAATGGTTCTGAGTAAGTTTTTGAAGACAATACAAAGTGAAGAAAACTCATTCCAAGTTCCAATGCATTGCAAGGTGAACGAACATGCGAAAAAGGGTCGAAAATAGTTGAAAATGCACCTGAGGGGCTGCCCCATGCGCCGCTGCGCATGAGGCCATGTGCCCTGCACATGGAGCAGCTTTAGTTGCTGTTCAATGCACCTCTGCGCGCCGTACTATGTGCCCCACGCATGGAAACGACTAGGTAATGTGGATTGCTTAATTTTCAAGTAGTTTTTGGTGGAAAAACTATATTTTCACTCTCTTATCCCCCTAATTAATCATACACTATAAATAGAGACCCTCACACACTATTTTATTCATTCAAAAAGCTAGCGGTACAAGAAAAGGGTCAAGCATTAGGAGCTTCAATGCAGAGGATCTCCATCCTCATGTTGTTCTCTGTAAGGCATTTTTTTTTTATTGTTTTGTAATGATATCGGTTGCCATGGGCAACTAAACTTCTTTGATTAGGTTCCATGATGAACCCCTTTTTATTTGTTGGATTCCATTACTAAAGTTTTTATTCAGTTTATAATCTAAATTCTGACAACCCTCACCCCCATTCAAACAAAACATTAGTGAATTGCTTAGTTTATAATATAATTGAATCTTAGTATGAATTTAGGGCTATAACTCATCTTTTGGGACCCTTGTAATTTGCAAGGGCGAATTGTTGGGAAAGCTAAGTCCACAGATCCTTAACGGGGTTATGGTTTACTTTCTTAAATCCAAAATAAGACAAGTTGTAAATGAATGATTTCTTAAATTTCCAACAAAGAAGAAGGGGGCGATTCAGGGATTCTGAATCACCATTAAACATCTGAATCAACCAAACCTAATCCCGCATTAGGCAGGACAATTAAAATCCTACAACCACTTGGTCTTTTCTTTTTATTTTTTTCTAAATAAGTTCCGCTAATTACCAAGTTAAACTAAAATCCCTGTGGAGAAGATTAACTTACTACTTTATTACTTGGTATGATTTAGTGCACTTGCCTGAATTTTACATCACTTTACGAAATCTTGCCTGTCGATCGATCAAATGTTTCTACAAATGGAGGGAAAAGCCATCTTATCTTGAAAGTCACTAAAACTGTTACACTTTGTTGGGTGAAATGTTACTCGCCCATCAAAGCTCCTCTTGCCTTTCTCTCTGGAACTCTGTGTCCATGCTCGCTCCCAGCTTGCTCTGCAAATCTTCTAGCTCATAAACACTTGGCACTCTCTGTCGAATTGCTTTGAACACATTCTTTGTTCTTTTGTAAATCAAACCAAAGACCTACAAAAAGTGATTGAAAATTGATAATAGTAGTTTCCTGGCCTAATACTACAATTGTTATGTATTTACAGTAAATTGTGGGCTTTTACCTAGATTACTTGAAAAATAAGTCAATAAGTGATATGGAAATTAACATGATTTTTGGCACTAATTAACTATCTCCAACATAGAACTTTATTTTTCCTCAAACAAAAGTACTCAAAATATAATTTTTCTCATACTTTAATGATGAATGCATAATAGATTTCTCAAGTCTTTTTTTTTAATAAATCAAATAATTTGAAAACTTAAAGCATGCATGATACAACTAGATTGCTTTGCAAGGTTCACATTCACAACTATCCTAGGATCATAACATGAATATGAAACAACTCCTAAATACAAGTAATATTTCATAAATTCCAAGTCAATAGCATGATTATGTTTGAACTATATACCTAGCACTATCCTCACAAGTAAAAAGTGTGTATTACGCTCATATGTAAGGTAGTATCCCTTAATCCATGCAATGTGCTAACATCTTGATAAAGTTAGACATACATCCAAGCATTCATTTGTCTATGTAATGAGAACTCTTTTCACACTTTGGTTATATTTGGGAAGCTGCAGCTACTGGAAAAAATGTGCCACGATGGACCTGTATCGTGGCACGTCTTGAGGAGCATCAAGATTTGAAATTTAAATTTTTAAAGAAATCGTGGCACAATGGGAGTTTAATGAGGATGCCACATATGATTAATGAACGTATCGTGGCACGTTGGAGTTGTAATGTGGCACGATGGAAGCGTTAAAAAAGTGCCTCTATAAAAGCCAGACGTGAATTCCGAGTAAGGGTTCGAAATTTTGGAGACTTGAGAGCATAGTTAGCAGCCAAGGACCTAGGAACACGCATTGGATCTCAAACCAACTAATAGATGGTCCTGATTTATGTCTGTTTCAATTATCCTTTGTTATTGATTGTCTTATTTATGAGTAGCTAAGTCCTTTTTGATAAAGCTATGAGATGAATCTATTGTAAGTTGTATTCATGTGATTTGTATAAACTCGCTCTTACATCAATGGAATCCTTGTATTATTCAATTTCACTTGAGTTTAATGCATTTTATATGATTATGTATGACTACTAGCCCTAGAATCTTAGTTATATAAATTGATCTTGTAATTTAATTGATTACTAGCCATAGTTGTTAAATTAGGAAATCTGATTGACTTACAAATTAAGTTTTTTTTTTGAGAAAAATAAGCTTATAGCATTTCATTAGCAATCAAATCGTTTATACAAAGCGGTACATCATTATAAATACGGAAGCTAGGTGAGGAAGTAGCTGCCTGAGCTAACTCATGGGCAACTGCGTTCGCTAGCCTCCTAATAAACTCGACTGGAGAGTTTGTTAAATTTGTGGAACAAAATTGTATATTGCTATCCATAATAGCTCCAAATTCGGTGATATCTCCGGTGCCTCAATTAAAGTAGTCAGCCACTCGCTTCGAGTCAACTTCAAAATACACATTTGGTAGCCGTAATTCATAAACCCACCGCATAGCATGATACAATCCAAGAGCTTCTCCGACATCCACTGAGCACATTGGTGAGAACCATAAAGTTTTAGCACGCACAAACTGCCCCTCTTCGTCGCGAATGCATATTCCAATACCACACCTATTCATAGAAGTCGAAAAAGAGGCATCGACATTGCATTTCACTCTTCCACGCCTCGGTTTCTGCCACCGGACATCTGCAATGCTGCTGTTCACATTCTGCACAGATGATGGCAGCGTGACAGCAGCTGTTGTAACAGTTTGCTGCACCACTTGCCTCTTTCTATTGGCAGATTTCCAACCCTCAAGCAAATGCTTTGCTCTTTCAATAATGCTGTGATTATTCTCACTCTCTTGTTGCCATAATTTAAGATTTCTGATCTTCCAAATACTCCATAAAATCGTTGCAAACAATTCCTGTTGTGCTGCTGCCGTGTGTTGTAACACAGAAAAAATAATCTCTGGTGCATCGTCAAATCTGTGCAGCAACGGTTCAATGACATGTCATAAACCAGCAGCTCTCCACACGCCTACTGTTGTACAGCAGTGGAAGAAAACGTGGTAGCTGTCTTCATGCGTATCATTACACTTGACACACAATGACGGACACATAACGCCTCTGCAATTTAGTCTTACACGCGTAGGTAAACATTCCCTACACACTCTCCAAACCATACTCTTAACTTTTGGAGGCACTTTCAATTTCCATATCCCACTCCAATGACCATTCTTCCTAAGATGAGAATTATCCACTATGTCTTCCATACACAAACGGTACGCGCTTCTTACCGAATATTGTCCGTTCTTTTCAGATTTCCACACTAGTCTGTCATCATTTACCTGTGGGAACAATGGTGTATTTACAAATTAAATTAAGTTAGAGATAGATAGTTGTTGAGTTATTATATAAGAATTAATGGACTAGTAAAACTTCTAACGGTTATGAATCAACTTAAGAGATTGAGGGATTATAATTTGAGGAAAGGATTTTGATTCAAGAGATTGATCAAAACCATTGTGTTAAGGTTAAACTGCACTTTTCGACCCCTAAGTTTCAAAAAGTTGCGATTTTGGCCCCCTATTAAAAAAATTACAATTTTGGCCCCTTTCGTCCCAAAATTGCTGAGAAGACGCCACGTGTCCCAAAAAAGGGGTCATAATTGCAACTTTTTGAAAAGATAAGGGGTCAAAAGATCATATTTCCCTTATGTTAAGGGTCAAAAGAGCATAATTCCCTAAACATAGGGGGTCACTTTTGTCATTTTTTTTCATAGGGGACCAAAATCGCAACTTTTTAAAACGTAAGGGATGAAAAATGCACTTTAGCCTTGTGTTAATTCATCTTAAAGCTAGGTGGACATTGAGAGAGAAGAGGTGCAAATTATTTTACCGTGAGCAATAGAGTATTTGACGGGCTTGGTCACTTGTTAAATAATGATGGTTTAGGGTTTTATATTTCAAAAGAATAAAAAATTGCATTTTAATTTAAAAGGTATGTTCATTGTTTGATATTGGCTCACCCAGCGAATTTGACATTTCCAGAATTAATGCAAATTCTAACATTTTGGCTCCAAGGGTTTTCAGTTCTCAGTTTCTTACAATGTAGGCTATATTTGAACAAGTGTTTGTACTCAATTTAAAAAAATTGCCTTGATCATATCCATGTTATAAAACATATCAAACAAATACGAGGATTCAACGTAAAACGTCTGAGTTAAAACACCAAAACTTGTCAGCACTCATTCATTTGTAAACAATAGAAAGTTCAACTCACATTGACTAGTTCTATATAGGTCAAAGTTAGGTATATTATAGAAAAGTAATGAATGAAATACACTTGCAAAAAGTAGCAAGTATTTAAAATTCATGCTAACATACCAGAAAAGCCATAAACATGTACGTTTTTCTTTGCAATCACCAATTTGTGATCATCATCTCATCATGAATTTGTTGATGATTTATAAATAATCTCAGACACTCACCACTTTATGCAATCATTCATCAGTAAAAAAAATTCAATTAAAAAAACTATCGGAAGAATATTATTTCGAAGCCCATTAATTGTTATTGAAGCTTCCTTTGGAGTATATCACTACAATCTATAGTCAATGCAACAATTTCATTGTCTTTCAGTTTCCTATTTTTGGTCAACAACTCCTTCATTGCATAGATTGACATTTTCTCCAAGGTCTCTACATAAGGTATGTTGACTTAGAGACGAGTGAACATCTCCATGCAAAGTAAAGCTTAACACTTCAAAGTGATGTTTGTGGATTTTTATCACAAACAATAATGTATCTATACAAAACTATATCATTTCTCAGTTACTCTTATCTTTATCAATAAAACTAATTAATGTATTTGGAAAACTAAAAAAAATAAAAATTCAAACAAAGTTTATTTATTCTTAAATACTATATATTTGGAAAACTAATGTTTTTTTTTTAAAAAAAAAACAAAGTTTTTTTTTTGTTATCTTCAACATTCAAATCTATGTCACATAGTGTGAATCTAGTATTGGTTGAAACCATAGTTGAAGTCTTACTTTCAATCATAGTAGTCAATCTTGGATAGCGGTGCGTAGCAGCCGACCCCAAAAACAGGATAGTGTATATGAGTATGACAAATAGCGGTCACCGATATTTGATTATTTTTGCACAAATTACATGATTAATAATGGTATAAAGTATAACCAAACTTATATATTTCTAAAAAAAAAACTATATTTAATATAAAATTAAATATAACAATCAAATCTCATGAGACATTTATAAAACAAAACAACAAAAAACGAAAGATAGAGGAACAAATAAAAAAAATCATAAAAACAAGAGAAACCATAAAACAAGAAAACAGAGGAAGAAGAAAAGAACATAGAAACCATACAAGAGAGTCAATTTGGTTTTAAGAATCAGCAAAATCCCCTAAAATCAATTTAGAAATTTGGAAACCATTCAAAATATTTTTAAAATAGGGTCAATTTGGAAAATATCAACTAAAATCAAATAGCGATTGAAGCAGCTTCTATTCGCTCCACTCCGCTATGTCGCTATAGCTACTGAAGCGGCCGCTATCTCATTCCGCACCACTGCAACGATTAGCGCATCGGCTCGTTGCTGCTACGCTACGCGCGGATGCTATAGCGCCACTATCAGACGCTATTGACTACCATGCTTTCAATTAAAGGAGTTGAAAGAAAGTTAAATTTTTCTTAACTTTTGATTAATGTGAAGTTGGAATAATTTTTATTTTGCTTAACAATTACTAAAAAATATGTGTACAATACTTAGATTATTGATAATTGTTTGTTATGGGATAGAGATAAAGTGTGTACAAAAAAGAAAATTGTTGGAGAAGGAGAGAGTAACTAACAATTGTTTGCCATGAGAGAAAGATAACACATTAAATTTATTGTGATAAATTTTGTGCAAAAAAAAAAAGGAATTTATTGGTGGATTAAACGAGGGTATATAATAGGAAAAAAAGGTGCAAACATCCACTTCTTTAATTTGGCATTACTATTATAAAACGACACTTAAAAAGAAACGGAGAGAGTATTATTTGTAGTTTATATGCATTAAGACAATAAAAGAATGTCCATCACAACGCTAGTATAGAATAACACATTTGCACTTCAATTAATTTGCTTACAAAAAAATTACCCTCTTCTACTACAATTTTCTAGAGGCACTTCTAATACAACTTATCATTAGAACAATTAACCGAAAGTTGGATAATTCAACTGGTTTAAGCTAAAGATTAAGGAGTTTAAGTCCCTAGCCAAACTCAAAAATTAGAAAATTTACCCCTTTCATGTGCTTTGATTATTAAAAGAACTAAATTTAGCACGGGATACAAATTAGTCTCCTTTTAATTTTAATTAATTCATCCTAACGAAACTCATTTGAGTTGATCTGGTGGTATTGACTTGAGAGTTGAGACTGTGCTCCTCCTTTAGCTCTCAGCTTTGATTCTCCCAGATGTTAATTTAGGTGGGCTAATGTAGCTTATTCAAAAAAATAATTGATTCATTCCAACAAAGAAACTTATTTGTACTCGTATGAAAATGTTAATATAGACTTTAAGCGTGAAAATATTGATTTCATTTAAAGTTTAGTTAATTTATTAAAAACATACCTGATTCCTTAGTCAAAGAAAAACAATTACCTATATATTTTTTTTGACTGAATTCAAATTCGTAATTAATCATATTCCATTTCTAAAATATCCCCATATCCACAACTTTGAATGTTTAAAATATATAAATTCTAATTAATTCCAAATCTATATCTTTGTTGACTGAATTGAATTCAAAAGTTTTATTTTATCTTATTCTATTTCTGGTTTATTCTTACTTATACCACCAAATATTGTTTTTTATGTTCAAAAAAACACTTTTGATTTAAAGATACAATTTGTTTAACCAAGTAATTGGGCTCAGATGGTGAATGAGCTTCATGGAACGACAAATTGTTCAAAAGAATCTGGCATAGCCTGTTTTAATCGCTTAGATTCATGGCATCATAGTTGAAGGTCGATATTTCTATCTTTTTAACGAAACTTTTGACCATTTTCATTATGCATTCATTATTTCTTTGCTTTTGTTTTATGTTTTGTTGTTTTACTTTACTTGCACTTTTATGATTAAATACAGCGGCAGATTCTGAATCGATCTTGTCGGAAAATATTTGGGAACTAATGACTCTAATGAATTCAAAGGTTCTTTTTACTTTCTTCCTCTTCATTTAGTTTTTTATACTTCATTCTTTACATGCATTTATTGTGTTTTCAGTGGAAAAATACTTTTTCCCCTTGTCCTCTCTGTGAATATTACGGTAAGAATCCATGATCGGTCCTAGTATTAGGGATTCTAGCCAAAGTTACTTTCATAGTTTTTGGGGAGCAATTAAATCTGCTATTCTCCAAACTTTTTTTAGGATAGTTTAGAGTAGTTATTTAGAAAGGTTGCTGGAAAAATTTATTCCTTTGTGTGTAATACTCATTTTGTTTTGAAGTGTAACCCAATATTACCTTTTTTTTTTACCTTTTTTTTTTTGAATTGAATGTAGTTACATAAAGGGAAGGTATGAGCACCCTTTATGTCTGTAGTATCCTACGAGAACCTCTTGGTTTTATTTAATTAATGTGCTATAAACTCGCTTGTTTTGAAAAAAGGAGTTAAAGTGGTAAAGAAGAAAAGAGACCTATTTATCTACAGTTTTTATTGATTTGGAAGGACGAGTGTCCTTTGCCTACGTACCCGTGAGGAATCAAAACCTCGTAGTTCAAGGTAGAAATTGACGTTTAATTGATTGTGTGTTTTTTATTAGTTTTGAAAAAGGTTTTAAAATGAAAAGCCAAGTGGCAAAATAAATTTGAAAGAAATAAAAATAAAAGGATCACTTGATTTTGGGAATCAAGGTTTGTTTATGAAAATATTTTTGATGTTTTTGTTATTTGCATGTTTTTTGTTTTTTTGAATAATAAGACTAAAAATGAAACTATCGGAGCAAGAAAATAAAAGCATAGGTACTTTGTGGCGACGTTGGATCACCACAAAGACCATTAACCTAAGCTAGAAGCATAAAAGGTAAGGCATACACTCACGCACACACATGCACCTAGAACTGTTACATAAAACCTATGATACATGCTAAGGTCTGCGGAAAAAATAAATATGCATAATAAATTTACATAAACCTAAATATACATTCTAAAGTCTGCCGAAAATAAATGACGGAAAAATAAATAATTTACATAAAAACCTATTTACATCCTAAAATTTGTGCAAGTAAAAATTAAATGACATAAAATAGATACATGAATGATAATAAGTAACAAAATAAACAAAATGTAACGATAAAGAAAAAATAAAATGCAAAGGGTAATTTAAAATGCATGAAACAAAGATAAAAATATGAGATGCTGCGAAATAATATACTGTGGAAATAAAATGCATAGGAGATGAATAACCTAGAAATAAAATAAAGATGCACGCAGGTGGGGTGCAGACAGTAAGCCTGGGGGTGCAGAAAGTAAGCAGAAATGAGTTGGGCTTAACAGGAAAAGGGAAGGGACGCGCTATTGGGCCTAAGGGAGAACCGAACTGGGTCGGTTTGCTAAAGGGTTAGGGTCAACTAAACTGGGTCGACCCTAACCCTTATAGCTTTTGTCTCAACATATATAGAGTTTGTTTAGGTTGGATGCACTTGTTATAGCTTTTGTCTCAACATATCAGTACACTTGAATCATGTCTCTTAATTGGAAAGTGCTCCTAGACTCCATAAATGTTTTTAGAATGATTTTATTGAAATGTCAAAGTGTAGACAATTTGTGGGTTGTTGCCTCATTCTATAGCATATGATTGTTCAAAGACAAACATGCTTC
>Ga0228710_1004015_pt1 | contig 23254 bp, 12 predicted proteins | sample MedpolnodulmetaG_FD_177995 | JGI IMG/M metagenome (GOLD analysis project Ga0228710, IMG submission 177995) | Root nodule microbial communities from Medicago polymorpha collected in Santa Monica, California, United States - pink nodules | ecosystem: Host-associated > Plants > Roots > Nodule...
TAATTGGATTGCAACCAACTATTTTTCCAGGACAGTAGTTCCTCGGAAAAAGTTGGTTTACCGAGGAGATATTGGCGATTTCCAAGGAGATTTGTGCCTCAGAATTTCAGTGCTTTCTTGTAGTGTTTGTTTTAGATAATCTTGTGGGTTTGTTTCTTTTTGAACTTATCTGATTAGTTTATTGTGGGTTGTTTAATTTTAAAGTTTACTTAATTCTTAAGTTTCTCCAAATTAGTTACAAACTCTCCCTATAAAAGGAGAACTCACTTAGTTCAAAAAACATACCAAAGAGTTTTATTGAGTTGTCGAAAACTCTTTCTCTCTTCTCCTTTTCTTGACTTGTGTTGACGAGTCTTTCTTTTCTTCATCACATTTTTTCTGTTCTTTCGGAATTAAGAGTGTTCTTAAGACCATAGTCCCTTTTTCGATATAATGTCCCTTCGAAATTAAGAATGGTCTCAAGAGCATAGTCCCTTCGATTTTTTATGTCCCTTTAGAATAAATAATATTTTAAGATCATATTCCCTTTTCGGTATAATGTCCCTTCGAAAATTAAGAATGATCTTAAAAATAAATTCTTCTTCGATTCTTCGAGAAGTTAGATGTTAGAATGGTGGTAGCACCATATTTGAGTGGTTGAAAAACCATATTGACATTTGGAGATGTTAAGTTAGAATGGTACAAATATTTGAATGGTCTCAATACCATAATAGAATGATCATAGTACCATATAATAGTGGTTTCAGTATTAAATTCGAGTGGCCTTAATAGCCATATTTAAGGGTGTAATTCTCGAACGGTTTTCCACAGTGCAGTAGTTAATCGCACAGTTGTAGTTGAGCTTGTTTTATCCTGGAGGCGGCATGGTTGATAGTATTCCTTGCACAATTTTGGTTGGTACCACGAAACGTGTTAAAGAGAGCGATCTGGTCGTGACCCAACCTAGTAACAACTTCGGTAGATGAAAATCATTTTTCAAAATATATTTGGAAATCCAAAATACAACAGTTTGAAAATCCAAAAACAACAGCTTCTTCTAAATTTTCTTATTACCTCTGTCTTTCTTTTCTTTTTAGTTTGTTCTTTTTTCTGTACCTTTTGTTTTAGATTATTTTCACGCTATTACACTTGGTACGTGTGTATTGTTGATATCTGGTAGTGTTTTCTTTTGCATGTAACTAGTGTATGCCACTTCAATTTGTGTCAACACCAAGACTGCAAACTTGTTTGTGACGGTTAACACAATTGTTTTTACAAATTGACGTCAGATTGGTTGCAACATGTATCAAAACAAATTATAAGCACACAATATAATAGAAGCATAATATTATACATCTATTCAACAATATTCAAATGTTACAAAACAAACTCCAAACAATATCCAAATAAAACATGACATAAACACAACTACTAGGTAGCACTACTAAAAAAACAAAAATTAGTGAGGAATATTTAGTGAGGGAAAACGTGAAATCCCTCTCTAATTCCGTCACTAAATTTTGCGACCAAGAAATTTGTGAGGAATTTCATTTTTTCCGTCACAAATTTCCCTCGCTAATTTTGCTTTTTCTAATAGTGTAGCACAAACACTCTTAGAATCCCTCCTCCTCGGGTGATACAAGAACCCTCCCCTAGACTCAACTATTATCCCCTCTAAGTCATGCCTTATTCGACTTCCCTCCTCCACTTGGCCACCGACCATTATCTCCAAGGCTATGTCTTCAATGCTACCTAACCGTGGTCAAATGTCTGCCTATTGCATGTTCTTCAACTATTCAGCAGCAATCTCATTAACCGGACGTGAAGGTTTTAGTTCAGGTGCTTTGAATTCTCAAAATATTTGGGTATGACTCCCTAATGCGACTTTCAATCTCATCAACCGGGCGTAGGATCTGCATTTAGTGTTATTGATGGTAGAACATCGAATATTTTGAGGGAGGAGAAGCCATTTGGGCCTCTTGTTCTTATTTCTTCTTCTGGTTGTTCTGACTCGACGTCATTTTACCCTTTTTCCGGCAACTTTCTGGTTACATGGTCGTAGTGATTGCCATCTCTTATCATTGTCTTTCTTTCCCTTTGCTTAGAGTATCATATGAAAGGGGGGAGAACACGATGAAAGATCCCACGTTGCTACCTCTTGATGCTTCAAAATATAAATGGGTTTTATAGGTGGTTTTGAGTACCATTTCATTGTATGCTAATCTTTCCCCTGCCAAAAAAACCATTGAGGGTTGTCGGAGTAAATTTTCCTAACTTTTGGATACTGGTTGTCGCCCAAATTTACAGTAGTGATGACCGAATTGCTTTTATGATGTATGATCATGTGTTATGAGATATGAGTTTTAAACTTCCTTTTTCTTGGTTGGAAATCCATTTAATGAATCATATATGCTAATCTCATTCATATATATGAGCCTCACACACTTCCGATCAAGAAGGAAAAAAGTTTTATGCTTTTTGCTTGATCGAGTTATAATTCTTCTGAGAAGTGAGAACACAGAAAAGGGAATTTTGCATCATCAATAAAAGCACTAACTTACTGAGAAGTGAAAACACATAAAAGTTACAACTCACAAGTGCATCAGTGCAATGTAAGATATGTATCAAATAAGGCCATAATATATGCAAATTTCCATAAGAAACCTATAGCAAATCTCACTAACCTAAACCAGCATGTTTAAACTAACTTTCTTTCTTCGTTTGAAGTTGACGATTGTGCTATAAATGGGCCGGAATGTGACACATTACGACAGAGAAACCAATAAAAATAGAAAAAGAAAGAGATAAAATATCTCTACACAACCAAAGTGAAAACGGAGTAGTTATATTAGGAAATAATTATCAAGTAGTGAGACACTTCAAATGTTTTCAAAGAAAACTAAAAGAAACACATCAAGAAGACCAAACTGGATGAACTAACATAAAAATGAGTACTATAAAAATTCAACAAAATGAGGAACTATAACTGAAGAAATGGTAGCTCCAACAACGCTTTCTTCAAACCATTATCAAATAGTGCTGGTGCTTGAAGCTAGAGATGATCTGTAATTTAAAAAGGATTTGATTAGAGACTGAAACTACGAAACAAAACAAAAAAAAAGAATAAAAACACAAAAAATTAATGAACAATTATCAAAAGTGCAACCATTTTCCTGTGTAAAATGAAAGAAGCTTCAGTAATGATAATGATGACATGAATATACAAGCATGTATCTTAAGTGGCACAAGTGTTGTGTTAATATCAGATTATATAGCAATATTTACCCTTGTAAGGTATAAAAATCAAATAATTCTCAAAATCAGTATGGATGTACTTGAACTGGTGTACATAAATTTCTGTTGGTATACAAACAATCCAATTCTAAACAAGGTAATAGGATCATCCGGTTTATTCTGATTACGAACATTTTGAAGCAAATGAAATTAATCTATCCTAAAATAAATAAAATAATTTGATTTTTTCTTAACTAATCTACCTATAGAACTATGTATTAATAAATTTGTCCATGTCTATTAACAATATCCAATAGATAATCATTGAAAAGTAAAACAAAACCAAAACTATCATAAATAAAAAAACAGACAAGGCTTTAAACAACATGGATGAACTAACATAAAAATTCAATTAAGTAAATCATATGAGGAACTTACTTTCAACAAGTTGAAACCAAACTTTCAACATAATTATCGACAAAAAACCAATCTGTGTAATTGGTAATTAAAGATTTATCTGCTATTCTATTATCTATCATATTATAATGAATCAATTGTCCATCAGTGTTTGCTAATATCAGTGTATCGCCATCCTCAGAAAGGTGCAATGGCCACAAATGATCAACTTGGAAATTGAATGATGGCAACAAACTACCAAATATGCTAACATAATTGAATTTAAGTAATTTAGTCCAAGACTCTTGAAATCCAAATTTCTTCATCTGCCATATAATAAAATTATTTTCCCTCGAATAATGAGAGAAACAAAGAGAGTCCATCAACACACAAACAATTGGTGCAGCAGGTGGTACTTCATCAAAACCCCAAGGGAACGGAATTTGTGTATATGTCTCCATTCCCAAATCAAGTGAGATAATCACAAATTGATCAATACTAATATCCTTCCAATAATAAAAACTCGAACAAACACCGTTGAGAAGGGAAAGCCAATTAAGACTATTATTCAAATAGACACCGCAATTCACACAATTATAAGTACAAATATAAGGATGTGTAGGAAAACTTTGAATATTTTTCCAAACATTATCCCCGAAGGTGAAAACTCTCACCCGGCTATGATGGAAATCCACCACCTTATATTTATCGGTTAAACTGTCATAACCGAATGAGAACTCGGACAAAGAATCTGAATCGAAATACCAGAAGGGCATACTTTTTTCAGAAAATGTCCTCATAGCTGGGTTCCATAAATAGAGATAGATTTCAGCAGTATCTTGAACACTACCGTGAAAACAGATCAATCCATTGCAGGAACCAATAATATCGTGTTGATCACGGCAGTCAATCAATTGGCAATTAGGATTATGATCGACTAGGTTGACAGACGAGTTTTCAAACAAACGGCTGATGGGGAAAGGATTGAGTAGGGCAATTTTGGAATAAGATGACGAGAGTAATGTGAGGTATGGTTTTCTTGAAGATTTAAGGAGGTGCCTTTTGACGAAGAAGGGATCGGATATGAGTAAGTTCCAGGACTTGCTCACACACTTAAACCTCATAAGTGATTTCACGTCAAGAAAGGATATGACTTCGACAATGAGTTCATCTGCGAGGGTTACTGTTGTCGAGGGCCGCCGCAGTAACTTAGAGGGAGAGATACCCATCAGAGCTGTGTCACTATGAAGAGAGACCCGTGAGTCCGTGACCGTGGAGTTGAAAGCAGAAATCCTTACGGCAGCAATGTCAATAGAATCACAATTCTATGTTACACACTACACGAGCTATATATAAGTTTTTTTTAATAAATAAATGCAATTTTCGTAAAAATTATTTAAATGTTTTTTATAGTTTATTTTGGTGGTCATCCGATTTTTTTTTAGCTCCGCCATTGTTCACCTTTTTGGTTAGCTTAATTACCATTATATGCATTGCTTAACCCTAGCTCGCCACTTAATAGGTATCAACTGTACCATCAGATAGTACTTCATCATATCTTAATTATAGTTGCACAATTCAAATAGCTTCATTGTTTCTTTCATATTTGTTACAGTATGACTCAAAATTTGATGGATGAAGAATATCGTTGCTAAAAATATTAAAGATTTGTTTCAAATGTATTTTGTGCTGAAAATATATTTATGGACAATAAATATATTTTTGTACTGTATGAAAGAAGATTTGATGCAAATGTATTTTGAAACGGAATATTTGATGCAAATATTCTTTCACTGAAGGAGAAAAAAAAAAGAAACGTATCTTCAGCGTGGTATCTGTTCTAAATTTATGAGTTATATTTCTCTATAAATATAGATCTTGTATCAGAGTAAACCTTGACAGAGAGGGGTCTGAAAACAAGGGTTTAGAAACAAACAACAAACTAGGGTTTAGAGAGATTTCTCTAAGGGGAGACACTAGGGTTGGGATTGATTCACATTGAGAAACACTATTAAGATTGAGTCTCTTGGTCACGGGAAGAGATTGGGAGATGGTGGACAAGGTCAGGAGTGCCATTGTCTTGTGCCTCGGGGATAAAGTTTTGAGAGATGTAGCTAAGGAACCAACCGCGACATCGATGTGGTCAAAGTTGGAGTCTTTGTATATGACCAAGTCTTTGGCTCATCGGCAATTCCTAAAGCAACAACTCTACTCATTCAAGATGGTGGAGTCAAAGACCATCATGGAGCAACTTATGGAGTTCAACAAAATCCTTGATGATTTGGAGAACATTGAGGTGCATCTTGAGGATGCGGGTGCTTTGGTGGTGTGTTGTTGGGAAGATGAAGAAGGTGACGTTTCTCACCTTGAGAATGATGCATTGTAGAGTGGTGTTTGTCTGGAGAGATTTTAAACACTCAACATTATCCTGGAGAGACAGTGGTAAGAGTACTCATGGTCAGTCTGAAGTAGCGGAGGTAAGAATACTTGTGATATACCTTTGAGATGAAGTTTCAAGGTGAAAGACATAGTGGGACGTACGGATTTGCTAGTTAAGGTAGAGAAAGCTCAACTTGAGGTGGAGTTGAACACATCGGGAATGGTACGACTATGGAGGACCTTGGGTGCTATGCACTAGTTGTGAGCAAGGAAATTGTTCATGAAGATGGAAGACATTCTAGAGTTTGAAGAATGTATAACATGACTTGTGGGATTACCATAAAAGTCCAAGGGTAATTGGAAGCAAGTGAATCTTCAGGAGGACATATTTGATCACTCCGGGAGTTGAAGAGGTATGATGTAGACTTGTGGAACTACCTAAAATTCTTAGTGTAGTTGGATGCAAGGATCTTCAAGAAGGCGGATGACATTTCGATGGTCATAGAGGTAATGGTGTAGACTTGTGGAACTACCTAAAATTCCTAGTGTAGTTGGATGCAATGATCTTCAAGAAGGCGAAAGGCATTCCAATGGTTGAAGAGGTTGTGTGGAAACTTGTGGAGCTACTTGGTGTAGTTGAAAGCAAGGGAAATAGTAGCATGCTGGTTGATGGTTAAATTGGTATCATCACTAATTTAGAGTAAGGTGGAGAATGTTGTAGTATGACTCAACATTTGATGGATGAAGAATATTGTTGCTAAAAATATTAATGATTTGTTTCAAATATATTTTGTGCTGAAAATATATTTATGGAGAATAAATATATTTTTGTACCGTATGAAGGAAGATTGATGCAAATATAATTTGAAAGGGAATATTTGATGCAAATACTCTTTCACTAAAGGAGAAAAAAAGAAACGTATCTTCAGCGTGATATCTGTTCCAAATTTATGAGTTATATTTCTCTATAAATATAAACTTCGTATCAAAGTAAACCTTGAGAGAGAGGGGGCTGAAAACAAAAGTTTAGAAACAAACAACAAACTAAGGTTTAGAGAGATTTCTCTTAGCGGAAGACACTAGGGTTGAGATTAATTCACCTTGGGAAACATTATTAGGATTAAGTCTCTTGGTCACGGGAAGAGATTGAGACTTTGGGTAGAATTAGGTTTGAAGACTAATTATTACAACCCTTTTGATATCTCTTTGTAAAGTTACTCATCATTATAGTAGAACGGAAAGCTTCTCTCTCCCTAGACTAGGTCAGTATTGGACCGAACTAGGTAAACAAATTTTGCGTGTTCTCTCTTTCTTTCTCTCGCTGTTTTCTACTTTTACTTGTGTTTATAACTTTTACCCACTGTATTTTGGTTGCTTGATTATTTTGCTCCACACATAAAATATTTTATTGGTGTGATTTTTTCAACGAATTCACAATAATATTAATTAGTTGCTAATAAAATATTGATAATGGATAAAAATTAACTTTTTTAATCAATTAAGTATTGTGTTGAGAAGCATGACATACATGGATAAATTGATGCGAAAGCTAAACAAGTTTATAATAGTGAACAATCATATAAATAATAACTAGCTATCTATATATTAGCCTCCCGCAAGTTGGAATGTGGTCATAAAACTTCCAACTTGGGATGAATATGGTCATAACACTTCCAACATTGGATCAACAACAAAGTCATAAGGCCAAAAGCGCAAAAAAACTCAAAAATTCTTAACAACCATATGGCAGAAGCACAAAAAGAGTGAAAAATGCTTAACCACCATAGGGCAGAAGCATGTAACAAGGCTTAACAAACTATGACAGAAGAATCATGCATAACCATCATAAACAGAATCTGCAAATCAAGCTAATAAGGATAATCATCAAATGGAAAATCACTAGAGCATGAAGTGAAATTTGTCATCAACCCTTAGAAACCAGAGAACAACAACAAAACCGTATACAACCGTAAATGGACAGATACCGGAAAAAAAACATTGTTAAAGTGTTGGAATTGCATCACAATTAATAGTAAGGATGCTTCGAGAAGGCCAATTGCACAAAACAAGGTACCAAAGAAGTCTATCACCAAATTTTGATGTACAAAGACTCAAACCATTTCTACAATGAAGATTCAAAATTTTCAAAATCATTGTAGGGATTTAAGAGGGAGTTTACAAAAAATTATTGATCTTCTCAGTGGAAAAATCCCAAGAAATGATCTTGATTAAATCATTAATCACAAATCAAAACACACATATATACTTAAGATTAACGTGTTTACCTCTTAAAGCTCAGATCGTTTGAAGTTGAACTCAAGGAGCGATTGATCACAAGTCCTGCTCAATGACAACACCTCTACTTAGTCCACGAACAACTTCCTTCACTCACAATGTTAGATGCTTACGAATGAAGACTTAAACTAAAAGGGGCAATTTAGGGTTCAAAAAACTAAAGATTCTGAATTGTGGAATTAGGTTTCCACAAGGGTTCTAAAGGTGAGGAAAATACAGGGGGGATTAAGTAGATACATGGGGGGGGGGGGATTAAGTAGAATTATCTGTTTCATTCCTTTTGTCTTTGAATTTGACTAAGACTGAAAATGACCCTTCTCAGAAGAAGACAAAGCTGATTAAGCTTCCGGGTCCCTCGGTTACTAGGTGACTCAATGTTTGATGATCTAGAGTCTAGTGTTCACTTGCTTCTGAGTGGCTTCTCCTCTTCTGTTCTAAAATTTGGCCTCTAGTTGGCCTTTCTTCAAATCTTCTACCAAGTCTTCTAGCTTATCTAGTGTTTTTGATGCTCTTATATATGTTTAGACCTTGTTAAATTTTAATCTATGGTTATGCACACTTGAACATATATTAACATATCCAATTGTTCTTCAATACTTTGTTATCATAAAAACTTTAGAGCCATTCTTCTAAAACAATTTTGTTCCAAAATGTTTTATTTATAGAACCACTTGTTTGCTCTCGAAGTTAAGCAATCATTATTGGACTTATGTAAGCCTAATAACCCATTCACTACACTTTGCTGACTAATTAGCTTCATATTCTAATTGTAACTCGAAGTTATATGTCTCAGTTATATCTCTCATTTAATTGTCCTTTTATGTGTGACCCTGTACGTTTTTGTCACGTTGACAATAATATTAAAAATTATATTTGATATTATAAACGGTGAGTGATATCTAGTAACACATCACTGCTACCCAAGTGACAAGAATGTCGAATTTTCCATCTCCAAGGAAAACCATTCTGATCTCCTATTAGAAAAATTCCTAATTCCCCCTTGGGGGCCTCAACTCTCACATAAAGTTCTCTGTTGTGCTTGAATTTTTGGTTTTTGTCTTAGTAAACAAAGAATAGTGTAAGAAAGCTTCACAAATGAAAAGATAAGAAAAATGTCAGTCTTAAGTCATCATCTTACTCAAGGGTAAAAAAATTGATGTTTTATTTTTTTGAAAAAAAAAAATAAAAAAAAATTGATGTTATTCCCCAAGATTATGGGGAAAAAATCATTTTAAGATGCAACCTGTATGTATAGACATAAAAAAGAAAATGCACATTTGTCCAAAAGCTTCAAAGAAAAAACAAAAACAACACGACAACAAAAAATACCAATAACTTGAATAAATTATAAATAGTAGAGGGGAAATCAATTTCAAAAGCATATTTAGACGACAAATGAAATCACACCTTTTACAATAGCAAAAACTAAATAATGAGAAGGATTTAGAATTCCAAACAATGAATTCATCCCAACACCACACCAAATCTAAGATTTATCAACTCAGAAACCGGTTCTCTAATAAACAAGCCACCAAGGGTTATCCGTAACAGCAGAAACCTAAAACATAGTGTTACGACTTAAGTCCATGACTAGAGTCCAACCAAGGTGGGAGAGCCTTATGGTTTAAGTAACCACGTCGATCACTTTTATCTATTTCACGCTGGACTTCTAACATTGCCATGACCTTTAAAAGCCGACGTCCACGACGACTTCCACTCTATCGACACTAATTAACCTAATAGCAGTGGCGGAGTTAGAAATTTTTAGATGTGGGGGCAATATTCGGCATATATATAATATGAAAAATTTAATAATTTTTTAAGAGTATATGTATTCATCACTATATTCTTTACTACTTTTTAAATTATAAATATATGAATGTTTTTGAAGATGAAAATAACAATTATTTAATTTCTTACATTATCAAAATTGTTGAAATAAAATGAAATCGCAATTGTAAAAATATTATGATCGAAAATATGCAATTTAAAGTTAATTATACTTGTCATCAAATGATTATGAGGGATAAAAACTAAATAGGTGAGATGTTTTTCATGGGCTGCGTTGTTAGTAAACAAACCAATTAAAATTTTAACTAGCCAAAACTACCTCAAAACTATTAGTATAGACATATAGTTGTATTGCATTTAAAAAATAATAATAGTGCACACAGAGCCCCCACAATATTGTGAGTGGTTCCGCCACCGCATGATGGTAGCCATTTTCTTTTTTGTGGTTTCATTTATCTATCAATATTTAGTGGAGCATTTTAATCTAGCCTATATGATTTAAACACATGATGATTTAAGTATCACATCAAACACTTTTATCTATTCGGTGTGAAATTTCTAACACATAGAACCAAAACTTTTTAGATTTAAGAGAGGAAAAGTGAAAGGCTTCAAAACAAAGAGAGACAAAGTAACCACAAAAGGAAAGAGATAAGATCTAAATAATACCAGATCCACTAGGACGAAAATCTATTTCAATTTAAAAAAGAATCCGTCAATCTAAAAACAAATAATTGTACATACCGGCGGGATAAACCGACGCTGTACAATATAAATTGTTAAGGAAAATATTGTCAATAGTGGCGCATAAAACCGTCGTAATACATCGAAAATATTGGCATTCAATGAAGCTGCCAGAATGTACTGTATATAGTGGCGGTTTAAAAAAAATGCCGTATTAAAACCGCCGGAATTTTCACGTTTTTGTAGTGTCTAATGTACTTCCCTAGCATTAAAGTATTGACTCGGATACTTTTTTTTCTCCGAATGGAGGCACAAGTGACTTGCATTCTTTTCGTCGATCTTTTTTATTTTAGTCAAGTAATCTAGTTGTTGGAGCTCACACATTTTAAATGTGGAGAAGTATGGTGTCCGGGATTCGAATCTCGACCCTTACATGTATTATGCATTGTCGCTACTAAGCTAAACTCACATAGTTTTTCGTCAATCTTTACCCAATAAAATTAAAGAAATTGTTTGTCGACAAATTTTTATTTAGATTTTTTCATTAATTTACTATCATCAAAACCTAAATGGTAGAAGTTGTATCTGAACCAATCTAATTCTACTGTTAGTCCAGTCCAGTGATTCAAACCAGGTGAAGGATTTGGCCACTTTTGTGGAGCATTCCAAGAGCAAGGCATCATGGAAGAGTGACGATGATAGCATATGCCCACATCATGACCTGTTTTCAAAAAGGTATGACATTGAAATTTGTACCTCCCACTAGCACAATCTTCACGGCCACGGTGGAATCCACGACCACTACATTCACCACGATTTGGGTGAGGTTGCGACAACCAATCAAAATAATATATTAAAAATATGCAAAGAACATTATGATAAGTGGTCATAGAATATTCAATCATACTTGATTGAATTTATAAAACATTTTATAGTGTTTGTGATCAAAAGGAGAAAAGTAAGTCATCTCCTCCAAAACCTTTCATCCATCCATACCCTAAGAAACAGAACACGGGTGCAGTGAACTTTAGTGTGAATCGGGGAGAGGGGAAGTACGAACGGTCAGCCAGGCAACAAAGGTATTGTGTTCACGCAATTTTGAAGTGTTCTTGCGGTTGAACAAAATTTCAAAGTGTTTTTGCAAATAGTTGATTCATCTCTTTCAAACTTGATTAATGAAATGAAACAAGTAAAAATCAGAAGCAAACATGTGATGTAAGTTAATTATATGATATAACAATAACAACTTTCAACATGTGAGAAAAGCTAAGTTAATTATATGATATAAATGAGGTATTTCCGAAAAGCTTATTATCTTATTTTGTGACTCTTATTCCTAAGATAAAGTCCCCTTTACATCTTACGGAGTTCCGTCCAATCTCCTTGTTGGGTAGTTTGTATAGACTTCTTTCTAAAGTGCTTGTGGCTAGGTTGGCTAAAGTGATGAGTCCCATTATTTCAAATTCACAATCGGCGTTTTTAAAAGGGAGACATTTGGTGGATGGGGTGATGGTGGTGAATGAGGTGGTTGATTTGGCTAGGAAACGCAAACGTGAATGTTTAATTTTAAAGGTGGACTTTGAAAAGGCTTATGATTCGGTGGATTGGGTTTTTTTTGGAGTATATGTTGAGGAGGTTGGGTTTTCATGACAAATGGATAGCTTGGATGAGGGCGTGTATTTTTGGGGGGAGTATGTCTATTCTTGTTAACGAGAGTCCTACGGAAGAGATTAGTATTCAAAGAGGGCTAAAACAAGGGGATCCGTTAGCGCCTTTCTTATTTCTTTTGGTGGCCGAAGGTTTTACTAGGCTAATGGAAAATGCGGTGTGGCAAAACCTTTTCAAGGGTTTTGAAATTACAAGAGGTGGGAGCGTGGTTTCACATCTTCAATATGCGGATGATACTCTTTGTATAGGTGAGGCGACGGTGGATAATCTTTGGACTTTGAAGTCGTTGTTACGAGGCTTTGAAATGGTGTCGGGATTGAAGGTAAATTTTCATAAAAGTTGCTTAATGGGTGTTAATGTGTCCCCGGAGTTTATGAGTATGGCCTCTAATTTTCTAAATTGTAGTTTGGGAAATATTCCTTTTGTGTATTTGGGGTTGCCGGTGGGTGCGAACCCGAGAAAGTTGTCCACGTGGGAACCGATGTTGGAAAAAAATAGTAGGAAGTTGAACTCATGGGGGAATAAATACATTAGTTTAGGGGGGCGAATTGTTCTCTTAAATTCGGTGTTGAATTCCGTCCCTTTAATTTATCTTTCTTTTATGAAAATGCTGGTTAAGGTGGTGAGGAGGGTGGTTAGTCTTCAAAGGAAGTTTCTTTGGGGAGGTGTGATGGGAGGTAGGAAAGTGTGTTGGGTGAAGTGGAGAAAGGTGTGTCATCCTAAAGGTAGGGGAGGTTTAGGCGTGAAGGATATTAAATTGATGAACCTAAGTCTCTTAGCAAAGTGGAGATGAAGGCTTCTTTTTGATCACGGATCTCTTTGGAAGCGGGTGTTGGTGGATAAATATGGTAGTTGTGTGAATGGTTTGGTGGGAACTAGTAGTGGTAGTTCGATAACTTTGGCCTCACAATGGTGGAGAGACTTGGTTAATTTGGAGGGAGAGGGTGGTGTTAGGTGGTTAAAAAAAAATGCGAGAACCACAAAATTGAGAGGTGCATATGGATTGAAGAAAACAATTATGATGGCAAGTTCTAATGTGCACTGATGTAACAAGATATCTGAATCTAATTTAAAAACTAAAATCACTTAATTTTTTGTTCAAAAGGTCAAAGAACTTGTAATTTAGAATCTCTATCCAGACTATCTTAATGAAAACAGAAACATTAGATTTGGAAAAAATACGAGTTTCAACCAAGAAATATCACTTTGCTGGTGCAAATGAGTTGATCATTTTGGATAGTGTAGTCAGAATCACAAGCATCTTTTCCACATGAATGCAAAGCAAACCACCCTCTGCAAAATCAAAATACCTTGAATACTAAGACAGTGAATTGGGATTAGTATCCTTGTTATAAGCAAACTATTAGGAACAACTCTTGAAATCTAACAAGCATAAAATAGAAACCAGTCTAATACTTGAGATATTGATTCTAGATTAACTGCTAATGAATAAAAGGCACAATGAAGGATAATATACTAGCTTTCTCAAAAGATGACTTATAACCAAATGGTCCCTAATAAATTAAAGATTTCTTAGGAAAAATTCATTTGTTCACGTTCCGGTTAAAACAAGATCGCCAGTCTTATACCCTAACCTATAGATCAGGTCAATAATCTAGGGTCATCATATGCCTCTTGGGATTTGGGACAAAATTTCCCCAAATTGTATTGTATTCAACACCTTCTAAAAGCTTCGTCGATCTTCATTCTTGAGCTTCCATAACTTTGATAAGATGTCTTGCTTTGCCGAATTACATAATTTATCAATAAAAAGACTCAAAAGCTGAATTCCAACAACCCAAATCAAAACTATAATAATGAGTTGTCATCAGCTACGACAATGATTTGGATTGAGTTGCTTCTCTGGCGATTTTTCATGGGAGCTTATTTAAGGAAACATTGATTGAAGCTCCTATCTGATCTAACCTTTTTCAGTTAGTCAATAGCTCCCAACCAGGTCACAATGCAGTCAGTCAATAGAAATCAATTACAGAAATTCAGTAAAAAAAATCAGTAGCATAGCTTTATAGATTCTCTCCATAATTTGCAAAATTGTGAATTGTAGAAATGCTAAGTCCTATTCTCAACATTATTCTTGTCTAATTCTTCTTCATTTACCTGATGGCAGAGGACAGCCCTACAAAATTATCGCCCACAGTAGCATACATACATTTGAGACTTCCAGTTTCAATACAGTAGAGAGGCTTGCTTCATGTACGGTTTTAAAACAAAAGTTCTATGAAGTAATGGTTTTATTCATCGATCTTTTGAAGAAATACATGCTTTAAATAGAATATATTAAACATTATGTAAAAATCTAGAAATAAATCATCATTGTCATCGACAGGACTAAAGTATTCTAATAAGAGGGAATTGCTGGTAAATCATCATTATGTATAAGATTTATCCTGATCAATCACAATACTTAATACACATTTCAATTTTAGTGTAGGCAAGGCAACAATGATATCATGTGGAAACCAACATGAAAGTAAGATATAAGTATCTAAATTGAAAGAAAAGTTAACACAATATAAATATGGACCCTATGGAACTGCTGTTTGTTGAAAATGTTAAGTCAACCGGCGCCGTTTACCGCATAGATCTTCATGAACCTCTAAACACCAATCTCTTTTTTTTGTTAGCATATAATATATGAATTGAAGTAACTTCTTTTACTAATAAAGATAAAACTTTAAATGTTTAGGGGAAAATGCACATACTAATACTAATACTCCTCAAGCTATGGCTAGAGATTATAATCCTATACCAGAACAAACATCCTCTAGCTATATGTGAAAACATCATAGATTCTTGAGAATGGACAGTGCATCAGAGAGTTACCTGAGGATTGTATGTGAAAACAGTTTTTACTGACAAAACTTGCCAAATTACTAAAAGTGTGTATAGGTACATGATGGAGAAAAAATGTTGTTTTGTGCCCACTTTGAAGTTGACAATGTGACATAGTATGACAAAGAAACCAATTAACACAGAAAAAGAAAAAGAGATAACACTTCCATTTAAACAAGAAAAGTAAACAGGAGTAGAGTTATAAAACAAAGCAATTATTAAGCAATGAGTCATTTCAAATGTTTCTGAAGAAACTAAAAGAAACACGTCAAGATGGCCGTAAATTTCTTGTACAAAATGAGTATCATAATTAACTTAAAAAAACTGTAGTTCCAATAAAGCTTTCTTCCTTTATTGCCACCACTCTACCATGTACCATCAATAATACGTGTGCTTGAAGCAAGAGATGTAGATCTATAATTCAAAAATGACTCTGTCAGACACCAAAATGCTTTCAGGCAAATGAAATAAGTACTTGTTTGATTAAATAAAATAACTTGGTTTATCTTACCCCATCTACCTATAGAACTATATATATTAATAAATGTCTCCCATTCTATAAACAAAAGATAATTATTTAACAATACAGTTAGACAAGGTATTAAACAATGCACATGAATCAACATAAGAATTATATCTTGAAAGGAACTTACTTTAACAAGTTGAACCAAGCTTTCGACATAATGCCTGGCATAGAGCCAATTTGTGAATTCGTTAATTCTAGGTAGCTTTACTAATCTATTCTCTCTCCGATTATAACAAATTAATTCTTCTCCATTTGCCAATATTAGTGTATCATCATTGTCAAGAACGTGTAATGGCAACAAACTACAATATCCATTGCGAAGACCGGTGCAACGCTGATGTTGATAACTAAATTTAAACAATTGAGTCCAAGTATCTTCAACTCCAAATTCCCTCATTTGCCATATAACAAAATCATTTCCCTTGGAATAATGTGTAAAACAAAGACAATTCATCAATATGGAAACAGTTGGCATAATATTTGGGACTTCATTAAAACCCTGAGGGAGGCGCAACTGGGTGTATGTTTCCATTCCCAAATCAAGCGAGATAATCGCAAATTGATCAACATTAATAATAGGATCTTTCTATTGGTAATAAACAAAATGCTCATGATTGCGAAGGGAAAACCAATTAATACATTTACTCATATAGACACCGCAATTATCAGGATAATGAGTACAATGATAAGGATCTACAGGAAAACTTTGAATATTTCTCCAAGTATTTTCGCCCAAAGTGAAAAGTTTTACCTCGTTGGGATGAAAGGCTACCACCTTATATTTATTGGTTAAATTATCATAACCATATGTGAATTTGAAGTTGAGTTCCTTGGCTGAAGTACGAAAGTAACCTAGTTTATCAGACAATGACCTTGTGGCTGGGTTCCATAAACGGAGAGATAAATATCGACAGTCATAGTCGGAAAAATCACGCAACATGCAGATCAAATCCATTGCGGGAATCAACATTCGCGTGATATTCCTCGACCGCCAATACGCATTTATTATTATGATTGGCATTAGTAATCTCACGTAAACAACACATGGGTATTAGAGTGAGTACTGCATATATAGAATTATTTGAAAATTTTGTCGAAAATAATGAGAGGTATGGGTTTCTTGAAGATTTGATGAGGTGCATTTTGACGAAGAAGGGATCGGAGATGAGCTGAGTTCCATGATTTGCTCACACACTTGAGTTGCATGAGAGAATTCACGGGAAGGAAGGATAGGACTTCGGCGATGAGTTCGTCAGGGAGGATTACTGGAGATGGCGCGTTGCCTTTACGGCGGAGCGGTGACTAAGAAGGAGGAACACGCATCGGAGCTGTGTTACGTTATGACTAAGCCAAAGCAGTGCTGCCAAGGAGTTGATTAGTTGAAACCCTAACACCTTAATTTAAGGGTGTACAGTAGAAACACCCAAACTTTATTGGTTGAAACATCTTTTTGATTATATGGTTACAAAATAAACGCGCCTTGTATAGCAAGATTTGCTTTTCGTAAAAAAAAAAAGTTTCCCTTTCTTTATACCTCTTTTTTTGGTCAAGTTCCCTTTCTTTATACTAATATAAGCAATGCTAGGATATACCTTCTAACACTCTCTTTTTAACGCTCTCCAATAATTATTCAATTACCTGTTAATTGTTGGTATAGGTTGCTCTGAACAATTGAGTAAAAAAAATTGCTGAAAAAAAAAAACAAGCAAACTCATCGAGTTCACCTTCGCATCGTCTTATCAATGGAATTAGGTGATAATATATTGATGTTATGTATTAAAGATTCACAACGACTGTGAATGGTTTGAGATCACTTGGGAAGACTTACTCAACACATGACAAAATAAGAAAAATAAAAAAATAAAAACCATTCTCATAAGTCTTCCTAGAGACCTATGATAGCTGCCAATTACTCAATTCAAGAATCTCAAAACCATGGAGATGGATGAATTGATTGGAACTCAGAGAGCTCATGAAGTCTTACTTGGAGAAGATAAACTAACTAGAAAAGGTAAAATGATTGCCTTCAAGAAGAAGTATATGCTACCTACATGAGATGATTATTATTAGGTATCGAACATTATCAAAATGAAGGAGTCAACATGTGACTCGATGTTGATTATGATGTGGACAAAACACTAAAGGTAAGCAATCTGAAGGGAGGTATTTGTCACTTTTAATAAAATTTAAGGGAGGTTTGTGTTTAGTTGAAAACTAGAGGGGGGTGTTGGTGTTGTTTAAGAAAACATCAGGGGAAGTGAGTGTAATTTCCCCTATGGAAAATAATTTATTAAGGAAAATTTTGTCAAATTTTTTTTTTATTAGGTAAAATGTTAATTAAAACTAGAGAAAAAAATTGTAAAATAATACTGTTATTTTGATTTAGTTTAAAGAAAATTATTTTTAAAACTGTATAATTAGAGAAAATGTTTTTTTAATAATTAATAAACTGTTTATTTAGGTAGGAAAACAATTTATTTAATAATTAAAACAGTATTTTGAGGTCGAAAACTGTTTATATACAAATTAAAACAGGTTTTTTAAAACACGTTTTTTTTAATTTCTGGAAATTCGTTTTTTAAATTTATGCAGTAAAAATTCTGATATTTTTTACTGTTTGTTAAACTAAATCTGTTTTAAGAAAATTATTATTTTCCAAATTAAAAAACTGTTTTTTAAAAAAAAAAAAATTCATAAAAGAATAATATACTAAAACGGTTTATTGTTAGAAAATAGTTTTTTAAAATAGTGCATTCAAAATCAGTTTTTTTTAATCTAAAACTATGTTAATATATATATATTTCTTTAATTAAATCTGTTTTTTAATAAATTAAAATCTGTTTTTATATAAAAAACAATATAATATAACAATGATTTTTGAAAAAAAATAATTGTATTTAAAAACCAATTTAAAAAAAATCGATTTTTTTATTATTTTAAATACATTTTTACTAATAAAAATTATTCTTCAAACATTTAATTATTTATTAAAAAATTGGTTTTAAAAAATAAAACATTTAAACAAAAATTAATTTGCCATTTCACAGGGGCTAAACCCCTCGCAAAGACCGTGGCATAAAATCACCTGCTGATTTGACATTCTGTCAGATCAACAGTTAGTTAGAGTAGACTGCATAGTTGCAAAAAAAAGTGACGAAATTTGCCAGGGCTTATGACAAGGCTCAAACATTGCAATTTGATTGGGATATAACCCCATGTTTTTTTCTAGGGGTATAACCCCTCACAAATTGTTTGCGATGAGCGGATTTGTCAGGGATTCCGCCCCTTGCAAAATCCCTCCCAAACGTCATTTTGCCAAGGCTTTTTGCTCTTTTCTCAAGGAATCTGCCCCTGGCAAATTGCAATGTTTCTTGTAATGTCTTTTTTCAACTTGACTGAGAATCAGAAAGAACTTTCATAGTTGATACCTATTCTAGATTCACACAAGTTATGTTCTTAAAATATAAGGGTGGATGAAACTTTTCAAAACATTGCAAAAGAGTTTAGAATGAAAAAGACATAAGAATTATCTTTGTAAGGAGTGATCATGGAGGAAAATTTGAAAATGAATCCTTCAAGACATTCTTTGATGAGAAGGACACATTTCTCATAATTTTTCTTGTCCAAGAACTCCTTAACAAAATGGAGTTGTTTAAAGAAAAAATAGATTTTTGTAATAAATGGCTAGAACACTTCTAAATGAAGACAATATTGAAAAATACTACTGGTCTGAGGTCATCAACACTTCTTACTATATTTTGAAAGGAGTTTAAATAAGAGAGATTTTGAACAAATCCCCATATGAACTTTGGAATATGAGAAAACCAAATATTTCTTATTTCCATATGTTTTGTTTTGGGTGTTATTGTTATATCCTTATTCATAAGGTCAACTTGGGATTTGACTCTAAGTCAAACAAGATAATCTTTCTTGGATACTCTCCCACCTCAAAGGCATGTAGAGTATACGACATGAGAACTCAGACCATGGAAGAAAGTTTGCACGTCAAGTTTGATGAATTTGAAGAAGTTGAGAAGGATATAAAAGATGAATAAGATTAGATATTTAACACACAAGTAATCTCAAAGAAGGCAGATGATGAGAACACTACATCAACCTCTCAGAACTCTCCAAGGGGTAGGAGACTTGGAGAGAACTCTATGGAAGAGTTAGTGAAAGTTGTAAAAATGTGTAACTTATCTTGAAATGGTGGGTAACCACCTTTATATAGAGATGCCACCTAAAGCCGACGAGAGGAGTGGGAATTCGTTGCAGATCTCGTCAACGGTTCTGATCGACAGAGCCGTGCTTTGCGATGAAGCGCAAAGGAAACCTTCCTTAGTCCTGCAGCAGACGAGAATTATGGGTTATTAGGCCATTTTGTGTTGGGCTGATGATATGATATGAGCATGAGGCCATTGTGTGTTGGGCCGACGATATGATATAAGCAGACGAGAATTATGGGTTATTAGGCCATTGTCATCTTAATCATAATTCTTGTTGATCATACATTTTTTTTTCTTTTTCTGTTACTAGAAACGAGAGTATAAAAATCAGACCAGCAATGCCGCCAAATAAAAGTAGCAAAAACTGTAGTTGTAAAATAGATAAACTGTAGTTGGAAAATATCCAATTATGAGTATCAACCTCACTACTTAGCCAAATTTAAACCACCTTACAAACATTGAGGATCATGATTTCATTTATATCCAACCTAGAATATACTCTTTGCCTATTCGAAGTCCAAATTCAACTAGCAAAAATGTTATCAGTTGTTTGCACATGTATATTAGTCCCTCTTAAAGTCACCTTCAAATCTCTCAGAATAGTTTTTTCCTTTGAGGTAATTTCTTAGAATAATTATCTCAATATTAATGCATGAATCTAAGTTTAAGGTTTACTTTTTGACAGCAATCTAAGTTTAAGTTTCTAGCGTCTAGTAGATCCTCTATCATCACCGTGATATTTTCACTGAAAAGTTTAGTTGTAAATTACATATATTAGCAAACTCTATAAATAGGTATGTGAACATGCTGGCCACTACAAAGGTGAGGCTCACTTTTCTCACAGTAAAGGAGCAATACTATCAATCTTTATCATAATGTAAAACTGTCATAGTCATAATTTTTATTAGAATGCCACTAGAAAACAAAGTGTTCTACTGTGTTAGAAACTAGAATGCATGGAACGATATTCCTATTATACCCAAACGGTCATGAAAAATATGCACTTCAATTACTTTAGAGTTGGAGACTTGCTTGCTTTACACAAAACAAGAGTTCATAGTTATAAAACAAAACAACTATGAAGCAGTGAGTTGCTTCAAATGTTATCTAAAAAAGACAAGAAAAAACCTAAAACAAACACATCAAGACAAACGTAATTGTTTGTGCTATAAATGAAGATATTGCAGCTCCATTGACTCGATCTTCCTTTCTTCCAATCATTCCACCATGCACCATCATTATCAATAACACTAGTGCTTGAAGCTGGGTTGTAGACCTATGATTTAGAAAAGACTCTATTAGACAGCATAGATTAGTGAAACTACAACGCACAAAAATAAAAATGGAAAAAATGAATGCATAACTCTGAGAAGTGGAGTCATTTCCCTATGGAAGAAAGAAAGAAGTAATTCTCACTTCATGAATCATCATGGATTACAAGAACTGGTGTAAACCAATCAAATCAAACAATATGCTAAAAAATCTTGCAAGTCTACTGAATTTTGTTCCTTGTTCAATAATCTTTCTCTTGTTCCCACCTTTCTCTGTATTGTTTACTTATTGTGTTTCAATTATAAATAATGTACATTTCATACTTAAGTTTTTTTTTAAAACGTTTTATAGACCAAACCAATAAGGAATTTCTATGAGGGAATGAATTTCCCATTAGGAGAATCATCCTGTAGCTAATTAAAGGGCAACCCGGTGCACTAAAGCTCCCGCATACACAGGGTCCGGGAAGAGGTCCCACCATTTGGTGTATTGTACACAGTCTTACTCTGTTTTTTTACACAAGAGGCTGTTTTCAGGACTTGAACCTGTGACCTTCAGTCACATGACAACATCCTCTAGCTAATTAACTTCAACAATTTCATCTTCAAGAATGTATTAAACATAAAAACAACACGTATTCATTCATTTCAGACATTGTCAAACTGTTATCAATAGCCAATAGACAATCATTCAACAATACAATCAAACCAAAGGTATCATAAATAAAATAATGACAAGGAATTAAACAATGTAAATGAACTAAGATGAAAACTAACCAAGTAAATCATAAGAACTTACTTTCAACAAGTTGAAACCAAACTTTCGATATAATCCATTGCAATAAGCCCATGAATGTCATCACTGATTTTTCTTCGCTCTACTTTATCATCTTTCCTATTATAGCGAACTATGTGTCCTTGATCACTTCAAAATAGCAATGTATCTCCATTCTCAAATAATGGGATCAAATGACGATCTACGAAATTAAATTTAAGGAACTTAGTCCAAGACTCTTCAACTCTAAATTCTGCCATTTTCCATATCACAACATCATTTCTGTTGGAATAATGACAAAAACAAAGACAATCCATCAAACACAGAAACAACTGGCATAACAGGCGGTGCTTCATCGAATCCCTGAGGGGGTAGCAATCTGTCCCCAAATCAAGAGAGATAATCACAAATTGCTCAATACTAAGATTAAGATCCTTCCATTCATTATAACCAACGTTATTGCGAAGGGCAAACCAATTGAGACTATTACACAAATAGACACCACTATTCTTGTTGGTTATGTGGTATAAATGAAAAATAATATGATAGATAGGGAAGAATACGTTGAAATGGAATGAGAAATTTGATTTATAATTTCTCCTAAAGTGTAGGTACCACTTATTGACTAGAATAAAAAAACTGAAACAATAGAGAATAAAGATAAATCAGCCATGTAATGCAGTCGAAAAGCAATAATTAACACTCCTCCTTGCTTTAGGATCTGCAAACTCCAACTTTTTGCCGTAAAAACTCAAACTTGCTGACAGGAAGTGGCTTTGTAAACATATCTGCTAATTGATCCTCTGACTTGCAATAAACCAAAGTCACTTCTCCATTTTGCTGCATCTCTCTTAAGAAGTAGAGTTTGATGTTAAAATGTTTAGTCTTGCCATGACACACTGGGTCATTTGAAATTGCAATTGCTGCCTGGTTGTCAATAAAAACTTCTATTTTATGATTCTGTTGAAGATGCAAATCACATAAAATCTTCTTTAACCACAAAACTTGATTTACGGCTGCTGTTGCTGCTATGAACTCAGCTTCTGCAGTGGATTGTGCTACTGTTTCCTGCTTCTTTGTGCACCATGAAAAAACTCCAGAGCCTATACTGAAACAATATCCTGAAGTGCTCTTCATGTCATCAATAGATCCAGCCCAGTCACTATCAGAGAATCCA
>Ga0228710_1004016_pt1 | contig 23253 bp, 10 predicted proteins | sample MedpolnodulmetaG_FD_177995 | JGI IMG/M metagenome (GOLD analysis project Ga0228710, IMG submission 177995) | Root nodule microbial communities from Medicago polymorpha collected in Santa Monica, California, United States - pink nodules | ecosystem: Host-associated > Plants > Roots > Nodule...
TCCTACAAAGAGTTGGCATTAGATGTGAAAAGCATAATTGAATGATTCTTCAGTATTTGTGAGCTTTTTGCAGGATAACTTGCAAACCAAGTAATCAAAGTGCCTAAAATATATAGTCTATTTAACTCCTTTTTGACACTTATCACTCGTCATCGAGTCAAGATTTTCATCTTCGTCCTCAAGACAACAATTGTAACCTTATGACTTAGGATGAGTGAGCGATTTTCTAAAAATTTGTCTTCGACTACCATTTCAGAATACATCTCTTGATGAGTCCAAGTGTTCCAAGGATAAAATTAGTACCAACATTTTCCCAAGGTGGCTTAGGAACTGGACAAAGCAGACATAACTTTGTTTTATCCTTGAATGGTTCCTTTTCGAGTGAAAGTTCAAGTAGCTTGAACTCCTCTTTTCTATCATTGAATTCATTGAGTTGTAGAAGTGCCAAATTGATTTTAATCATATCTTTCACGAAAGTGCAGGTATTGGCATAACCATCGAATAATGCACAATGATCATATTGACAAGGCCTCCGAATAACATCACAACACAAATTTTCTTTATAATTATTGCCAATGGAAAATGAGATAATGGAGTGTTGAGATACTTTTACCTCATTATCCTTGTTGAGCCATTGAAACCTGTACTAACTGTATTCAACCATATCCACCTGGCTCAGGGACAAAAGGAAAGGTAGAGAAAATAGAGAAACTCTCTAATATTCGTCATATCTTGAAAGTTCCATAATGTTCTATATCATTCTTTATCATTCTCTATCACTACCGCAAGCAGACAAACTCGAAGGACATGCAAGGTATTTTCAACAATATCTCCACAATGAGACAGTCATGTTGTAGCAGCCACACCAAACAAACGAATTCGTTCTGCAACCCGAAGCTATGCAAAAACTCTCATAAGCATAAGCAACAGAAAATTCACCATCTTAGAAATCTGATAGCAGAAACCTGATAGCAGGTGGCCCAATGGATCTTGGAGAGACTCTGATACCATCTTAGAAATTGTGGTTGGGCCTAACTCACCCCCACAAAACCGGCTTGTGAGGTGAGGATTGCCCCCACTTATAAACACATTGACAGGCCATCTCCTATCCGTTGTGGGACTCTTAACAGTAGACTTATAAATTTGTTTAATAATGGATACTGGTTCTTAATTATAGCTGCTGCCATCCAATTTATCTGACTCAAGGAGATGCTCTCAGCCTTTGTGATGTGGAATAGCAAAGAAAAAGGTATTCTATGCATTTCCAATCTTTAAGAATAATTAGTAATGCATAATAGTATAGTATTTATAAATAAGTACTAACTTCTGTAGGGTGTTAATATCCGAGTATGCTTGAAAATGGGGCTAGAAAAGGTTGACAACATGACATCATCATATTTTTGGCTAAATCATTTCATAAAGTTCCTACAGTTTTTTATATACTCCCACGATCTTGATAGTATTGCATTACTTATTTTAATTGCAATATTGGTATATAGATGGAAGCAATATGTTGGATATTTATGCAGCTATGTAGAGTAGGTTCTGTACAAAACTTATCACATAGAAAGATCAAACTATATTTTACAATTTTGTGCATATGTTGTCATGAGTAATAAGGTGAAGTATGGAGAAGGTTGTGATTGAAATTAAACAAGCATATGCCTTTGATTTTCTCTGTTATGTTGCAGGAGATCCTTTCACTTGTTTTTGTGCATATTTCCAATGGGTTAGTGAGTTATATTCTGCTTTTGTATTTTCTTTCCAGTTGTTAATGTTGTGTTGTATTTTCTTTTTCAAATGTTGTATTTTCTTGAAATGGTTTACTGTAGGGCATTTTGTCTGATATTGAAATATTTTGGTCAAAATAAGATGCATATGAGGGAATGTGTATTGAATACTCTAGACTCTAGGATAGTTGATGTTCATCTTTATAACATGGTCTGTTCTGACTTTAAATGTTGTATTTTGTATTCTGTTATTCTTCTGTCTTTGTTATTTTCCAAAGCATGATGTTACTTACTATAGGTGACATATGTTGCAATCACAAACAGATTGGTAAAAACAATATTATACGCTTACTCACAAACAGATCTAGAAATTGCAATGTGCAAACAAATTGATATATTGAAGGACTGTGTTCTTCCACAAGTGCAACAAGATCCTTTGCACTGGGCCTTAAACTTATAGGGATCTCAAAAATTGGGGAAAAAATCTTTTACCTACGGACAAAATCTGTCACTAAATGTGATATTTCCGTAGGTAAAAGTTTGAAAGACCAACAATTTTACTTTCAATTATGCATTGTCCATAGATAAATGTCTATTTTCATGTAGGTAAAAATCATATTTGAACCATTGTTCATATATTTACTACAACTTAGCTGTCAATCACTATAAGTGATGCTTGAGTTTTTTTTCTTTCAATTCTTTATAAACGAAAATTGTCAAAGATTATAACGAGGCCTCCAAATTATCGGGGACGGCCCTGCATAAAGTTGTTAACTTGAAAAGTTCCAATGACTTTTGATGTTACCACAACCTTTCAAGACTATATTGGAAATAGCTAGAATGCCTTGGAGATGACTACCACCCTTCTCTGATTGATTGGTTTTCATTTTAAGTTTCCGAACCAATGCATGGTTTGTTTTGGTTCCTGCCTTGTATTCATTTCGGATAATCAAATTAGTGGAATGTAAAATTTTCATATATAGTTGTTATAAATAATGATGCAGATAAACTGTAGTTTTTTTTTTCTTTTTTATATTTGAAAAAAATTATCTCAATCTTATCATAGATGTTCTTGTATAATGAATTTGTGCAAAGAAATACACACATTAGAAGTATGTAGTAACCCATCAACAAAAGAAAGTTCATGTGCTGGATAGAACTCAGTGATTCATCTTTGAAGAAATTTTTTAATCTGGTTTCTTATGCCTTGGAGAAAAAGTCATCCCAAATAATAGCATCTCTTACAGTTTACGAATGCTCGGGAACAAAATTCACCCCACACTTAATGTCATATACAATATTACACACTTGATTTCTCCCTTTGCTTCGGTTGAAATAATCTGCTACCCGCTTCGAATCGTCTTCAAAATCAACATTTTGTAGCCGTAAATAATGTATGCACCGAATAGCATAATACAAACCTAATGCCTCACCTACATCTACAGGACATACCGGGGTCAACCACATCGTTTTTGCGCGTACAAAATGCCCCTCTTCGTCACGGATGCACATATCTATACCCAGCCTATTTGTGGAGGTAAACAATGAAGCATCGACGTTGCATTTGAGCCTTCCACGCATATATTGGCTTCTTCCATCTCTGTCCAACATTCCTCCTGGCCGAGCCTTGTCCTGCTGTTTGCAGCGTGACAGCAGCTGCATTACCAGACTGTATGTGTTGCGACTGTTGCTTCTTGTTGGCGTTCCTTCAAAGCTTAAGTGTGTGTTTAGCTCTTGCAACAATATTGCTATTATTCTCTCTGTCACTTGCTGCCACAAATTAAGGCTTCTACTCTTCCAAATACTCCACCATATCGTAGCAATTAATTCTGCTTGCATCGCTGTTACATGCTCCAACAAATGGAAGATAATCTCCGGTGCATCATCAAACCTATTTAACAACGGCTCAATTAAGGACCACAGACCTGCTGTGCGCCACACACCTACAGCTGTACAGCAGTGGAAAAAAATATGATAACTGTCCTCATGGGGGTCATACAGATAATACACGTCGACGGACAACTAACCCCTCTACAGTTCAATCTTACACGAGTAGCAAATATTTCCTACACACTCGCCACACCATATTCTTAACTTCTGGGGGAATTTTCAACCTCGAAATTCCACCCCAATACCCATGCCTTCTTAAGTGAGAGTTATCCACAATTTCTTCTACACACAAACGATATGAACTTCTTACCAAATAATATCCATTTTTTCAGGATTCCACACCAATATATCCTCATTCACTTGCGGGTACAGCGGTATATCTAAAATTCTTTGCGCTGTTCCTTCTACAAAAATATGTCGCACAAGCTCTTCGTTCCACGTTTTTTTTTTGTCTTGGTGAATAGTGACCCACATAATATCTTTGTAAAGCCAAAGCTGCTGGACTCACGGAAGGTATACTAGAGCCAGCACCCAACCAAGGCTCTCCGATAATAGGAATATTAAATCCGGATCCTACTCTCCATCGCGCACCATGACCAACAACCAAGTTTGCGCTAAAAAATACTCCGCCAAACAAAGTTAGGATTATGTCCTAACTTTGAACCAAGGTAATTACTATGAGGATAATACCTTGCCTTAAACACCTTAGCAACTAGAGTATCCAGTTCAGTTTGAAGCTTCCATCCTTGTTTTCCTTAAACACCTTAGCAACTAGAGTATCCGTTTCAGTTTTAAGCTTCCATCCTTGTTACCCAAGCATTGCAACGTTAAATACCGCAAGATCCTTAAATCCCATTCCACTGTGCCTTTTGTGAACCGATAGTTTGTCCCACGACAACCAATGCATTCCTCTATCATTAGCACCACCATTCCCCCACCAAAAGTCATTCATCATCTCCTCAATTTCATATAGTAAAGTATTAGGTAATTTGAAAATACTCATTACGTACATATGATGAAATTGACTGAAGCACTGATTTAATCATAATCTCCCTTCCCCCTTTAGACCAACACTTACTACTCAAGATATTGATATGTTGACATACTCTATCCTTAATGAAGTTAAAAGTTGCCTTCTTACTACAACCCACCATGGAAGGTAATCCCAAATACTTGCCGGTTCCCAGCACTGCCCGCACACCTATAATATCAGTTATACTTTAATGGAGTTACTGCTGGACATTTCGGCTATAATATATCTCAGATTTGGGAAGCTGGAGACTCTATCTTGTTTAGCATCTACTTCCAACACACTTGAGTATACAATTTGTAGACAAATTAACTGTTTATTTGCTTTCTTATCGTCAAAATATCAACTAGATATTGCATCTTGAACCAGCTTGATTCTTAAACTCTCCACCGTGTTGAAGAGGAAAATACGAAAAAAGGAGCCATCATGATTGAAATGTGAAATTATTTGATATGTATCAAGTTTGTTCTTTGAGTTTGTCCCAAAATTAAGTTAACGTTGTTGGACTGGACTCTTTAAAAAAAATTATAATTCTTTCCTTTTTTCTAAGCTTCTTTTTATTTCTTCTTCATGTGTTAGTTTTTTAAATATGAAAATATAATTTTTCCCAAGTTAGTTCTTTATTAAGCATTAAAAACTGTCAAAATAATTATTTAAAGATTAACAACCAAGTATCTGAAGAACATGATAAGAAAATCCAAGTATGTTCGTGCCTTAATAATTAAAGGAAGTACAAACTTGAAAAAACGAAAAGATAAAAATACGAAATCCAAAAGTTAAAATTAGTTAGGAAATGAACCTTTTGCATAATATTCAAAAAAGAGCACAAAACTAACCTATTTTCCTAACTTATAATAATCTAAAGGCACAAATCTAACTTATAATAATCTAAATAACTCAAAATTTTATAAATTAAATTAATGAATCATTTGAAGAATTTTGCCTATATCGTAGTTATGAAATATGAATCTAGTTGCACATATTCAATAAAGGGCACAGAACTAACCTATTTTCCTAATCTAAATAAACAATTAGCAAGAAAAAACAATGAGAAATATAAGCTTAAAAACCCTTGCTAATATAGAGGTTCTTGTCATCTATCAAGAGTAACTCGTATGTATGTATATGCTCATTTTAAATCCATTTTATGCAGCAAAAATATGTAATCTTTCTCGCACATGCCCACAATATTTTTTAAAATTAAAGAATAAGACTACTCGTATCAAATATGCAACAAAAAAATTACTAAAAGAAAAATTAAGTTGTGTGTGTAATTTGTCAAAAAAAAAAATCACATATGTTATGCTTGGGATTTTAGGTGTTTAAGTGTGTTAAAGTGACGATGGGTGTTTCAATTCATTTTTAATAAATATACGATTATGCTTTTTGAAGATATATATCGGGTAATTTGAAAAAGTGAGATTCATATTTTTTTTTGTCAAGTATCACCGTGTCTAAAAATTCAACTCATAAGTGGAGAGTTGGGGTTCAAACTCCAACCACATCATATTACATGCAAAGTCCCTACCAAATGAGTTATGCTTACTGAGATTCATATTTTATCATGTTAACCAATATTTGGAATTCGCATGCAATCGCAAAAAAAAAGATATAATATGTGGTAAGGTGTATGTTTGTTTGAGGGTTGTTCTTGTAATTACTGGTATTAAAATGAGAGAAATGATATTTGTACAACCATTTTGGTACAACTTTTGTACAACTTTATCTCTCATACTCACATTATGTTTTTATTCTCTCTCTTAATTTTTCTCTCTATATTGTTTTTGACCAATGAGAAGAGAGAACAACAGAGTTGTCTCAAAGGTTGTACCAAAATGGTTGTCAAAATATCACTACTCTAAAATAGGTATGTGAGTTATGTTTATGGTAAAATCACTAGTTTGCAGATCACATGTAGTTTGAATTCCACATATTTACAAATTAAATTCTTATCATATAACCTAGTAACTTTTCGTTAGATAAATACGTTTATGATTTAAACTTCGAAGGTAGATATATGTGGTATATACTAGAGTTAAATTTGAATTAATTAAGTGAAAAGATCTAGTTACTTTAAAAATGCATCAATGACTAGATATCTTGCATATGTATTGTATATACCAAAGTGAATTGGTGTTTATTTAACTGTGATTAACTCAAGTACATGAGCTCATGCAACTACTTTGGTATTGTATAAGTTGGTTTTATATGTATCTGTTTACATGTCAAAAATGGCAAACACTACCAGTTTTTTGCATCGGTTGTAAAATCTACCAATGGTATAGCTTTATATTCCTAATCGAGTGTTTACTTCCCCCAATGTGGTACCTACATATTTCACATTGGCCATTGATGCGAAACCTTTTTTTTTTTTTAATCTATTCATATTGTTTTTTTTGAAGGGAATCTATTCATATTGTTGTTGCTGCATATAGAAAAAATCAATTAAAGTATATAAAAAAATATAGCATGATGAATCTTAGAAATAATGGCAACCAGCCAAGCCAACTATCTAATTCAACAGGTTAAGCTCATCCTTACCAAATGGACTAAAAAACCATGCTCAAAATTTCTTCCCAAGAGAAATAACAAGCAATATCTAACAAGCCAAGAGTAAATAACTTACACAAAACGAGTGTTACATAATTACACTTTACTTTTCAAAATTAGAAAACTTGATGTTTCATGTGCCATTAAATTGGGTATAAAGGCGTAAAGGCCTTAAAAACAGTATCCTTATTTAATAGGACGTAAAGGCCAAATGTTAGTTGAGTAATACAAAAAGTAAAATGTATTTGGTCTAATTTATTAAAAAAAAATATATGAATCCAAAAAGGGTTAAGAATTCTAGATGGCTCTGCTAGGGTTTGTGCAACCTGCACCCTCTTGTCCAATCCAATCGGTTTGCTAACTCATGCTATTCCTTCATTTCTATTTCATGTTGTTCAATTGGATCACGTCTTCTTTTTGAATTTCATTTGGGTGCATTGAAAAATTGCCATTTTTCAATTCGTTATTAATTTGTTTTCACCGATTGAAATTGCTTTGTGTTAATTCATACCAATTTGAAATTACGCAATTTACGTGTTGCAATTAACTTCATTTTGGTGAGAGAAAGCACTTTCTATTGTAATCGCACTTGCTACCTTCCTGTGCTTACGCTCTCAGCTGCCATGTTTGACTGGCAGGGTGAGATGGGCCACCCTTACAACCGCTCCCAAAGTTGCAAGGGCTGCCACGCCACCACCGCCTTCCACTCAGCAAGTGGTTTCGATTGCTCAGGCTCTGACAGGGTCAACTAGGGCGGCTTCCAATGATAATCTGCCGCAGCCAAAAATACGTGGAGAAACACTCAGTGTTAAAATCACCCAGGAAATTTACGACCGAGGAACGGATTTCTGTAAGTCAAATTTGAGGGGCAGACTTGTGTTGAACAAGGGGGACAAGCCATTTTCTACAAGGGAAATTGAATTGCGATTGCAGAAACTATGGAAGAGAGCAGGTGCCTGACGCATGATGTCTATAGGAAGAGGGTTTTACGAATTTTTCTTTGCTTCAGAGATGGATATGCGTGTTGTGTGGCCAGCAGGCACCCTAAACTTGAAATCGGGCGTCCTTCGGCTGTTTGAGTGGTCCAAAGACTTCAATATGCACACTCAGCGTAATTCACATGCTCAAGTGTGGATTTGCTTGCTCGAACTACCTTAGGAGTACTGGATAGAACGGACTCTTCGAGAGATTGCAGGAGTGTTGGGGACACCTCTTGTGATAGACAACGCGACGACAAAGCGTTTGTTTGGACATTATGCAAGAATTCTTGTTGATATGGATTTCTCACGTAAGTTATTTCATGAGATAGTTGTCGAAAGGGAAGGGTTTTCCTTCACAATTGCGGTGGCCTATGAATGGTTGCCTGATTTCTGTTCTCATTGTCATAATATTGGTCACGACATCACGGTTTGCAGACGGCTATACCCCAGGCAGGAAACATCTGCCCCTAAGGAACGAATTGATAAGGGGAAGAAGCAAGTTCCTATAACAAAGACTACGTGGGTTCCTATAAAGGAAAATCCAACTGGCATTGGCTCCTCACTAGCCTTTGCTGCCACTACTATTCCAGAACTGGCACGAGTTGAAGAGGAATTTGAAACTGAACCACAAAATAACTCAGCTACTGGCTCCTCACTAGCTTTTGGTGCCACTACTATTCCCGATCAGGTACGAGTTGAAGAGGAAATTAAAGTTGAACCACAACATAATTCAGCTGCTCACATACAAAAGACAACAGATGCTGAGCCAGTGCAGTCTGCTCCTCAGTTTGATTTACCGAACCAGAACCAAAGGGAGAGCACTGCTGATCATTCAGAAGCAATACCGGTTGAAACACAGGATATTAACAACGATGAAAGCACAAATGTTATTCCTGCAGCCATACCGACACCTTTGGTAATCACTACCTCTCTTAGCCCAGTTATTCAGAATAATAATTTAAGCATGCAACTAGAGAATGTTTCCGATGACAGAATTCCTACTGACTTAGAGGATCACCATTCACATATTTTATCTCCCGTAAAAAATAAAATTCCAGATATAAGTAGTATTGTAGCTCCGGCTGATGCTCAGATAGATTCGGTGTTACAGAAGGACATAAATTTTATGCAAGATTGGTTATCAAAGGCAGCAGCTACGGATAAACCTTTTATAGATGTTGTTTCCAAGCCAAAGAAAAAAAAGAATTTACAGAAGGCACCATACATAACCCATTCTCAGGGTCCTTGTCCACCGTTTAAATGAATATAATTTTTTGGAACATCCGGGGTATCGGTATCGTCTTAGAAACCGTTGGCATAACTGCACTCATCAAGGTTTGATGGTTATTTGCTCTCATATTTTTCGTGAAGGGAATTGTTATGCAGACGGCCTTGCAGCTATGGGACATGAGATTAATGACACTATTTGGTTCAACATTTTACCTCCTTCTTTGTTGGCAGACTTTGTGAGGGACAGACACGGGCTTCCCAATTTCAGATTTCTTTAGCTTTGTCTGTTTCTTTTCTATTTATTTTTTTCTGTCTGTTTTCTTTATTATTTTGAGAGCCTTGGCCTAGTCCCCCCTCTTTTTGTACATATTTTTCCTTTTTTTTTAATAATATTACCTATTGGAAAGGCAGTAGAGGATGGGGGTGTTTGTTGGGTGCCAACCTAGTTGGGATGCTCCAGACTCTCCCGGATGCCTAACATTTCTCTTGGCCTTATCAAAAAAAAATTGACTATTTATTTATAGTTAATTTATGACCCAATTCAATGTAGCATCTATTTTCATCAAATGTTGATAGTTAATTGTCACAAAATGTAATTAAAAAGATTATAACTAATAGTTTATTGGCAATGGCTATAAAGATTAGAGATGTTTATTGTCGATAAGACTTACAAATAAATTCTTTAAACTGAAGGATAGATCTATTAAAACTATTATAAACCCTAGGAAATGAAACATGAGTTCATGGAGAGGCAAGAGGGGCAGAAACACTTGCATTATTCTCCATTAGTGTGGTGGCCTTCTTCTCAGCTTTTTCCACCTTCATATCTTAAAGATCCGATAGGCACCAACAGCTGACACCTACATTAATTTGAGTTCAAAATTCAGTGACTATATAGTTCCTGAATAATGTAAACAAGACAAAAATGAACCAAAGTTTACATAAAACTAGCATGATTTTCAGCTGAAAAAGTCCTCAAAATTTTTGATAGTGATAGTGTTCAATATTGTATTCATTACCCTAGTTGGATGAACAATTGTACAGATGAAAAATTCATGCATCCACCATCGTGTCATCAGAGCTCGATTTCCTTGCCCACTCCAGTAAACAAATGTGTTCTTTCTCGCAAACAATTGATTGTTTGAAAGAGCATAATCCTTGTTCTTTTCAACTATTCTCCATGCACCATTTCCAGCTCGTCTTGCATCCATATTTTCGAACCCACTGTTCCTGAGATCAAAGAAATAGTACTTCCTATGCTCCAAAGAGTACCTATTACCTGCAACACAAAAAAACAAATTGAAATGACCCAAAATGAATAAATCAATTTGTGTTAATTACCCACATAAAAACATCATATAAGCATTTCACGAGACATAAAAAAAATTGAATTTTTAAGTCGCCTCCCCTCCAATTTCATGTCTAAGACACAAAGTTCATTCTCAAGATCAATGAAAATCCAAAGAACACTAGGAAAATTTGATTTTGATAAACCACAATGGTCATAAGAAAGAGAATAAAGGGCTTAAAAACATTAGAAAATTAACTTTTTTTTTTTCTTTCACAAACCTCCTAGGAGCCTCCATGGCTCAGTTTGAAATACATCAAATTCTGACATGACATTTGGAAAAGGTTGGTTGCAGATTTTCTTCGTGAGGTAGCACTCAACAAGTTCACGATCGGTTGGATCAAACCTGAATCCAGCAGGTAGATCAAGCTCAACATTAGCTACAGCCATGATTGACACCAAAAGTTTTTTTCTTTTTGAAGAGGACACCAAAAGTTCTTGGCCACTGAAGAAAGAGTTCTTTGGATGAATCTCAAGCTAAAGCATTGTCTTGAATTTATAGGTGTAAAGAGACATGCATTGTCTTGAATGAGAGAGAGAGAGAGAGATGGTAGGATTTTTTTTTTCAAACATTGTCTCTATCTTCACTTTTTTATTGTGTAAAATTAATACGAATCTAAAATTTTAGAAAGGGTAAGAACATAATGAGAGTGTGAAAGAGATATTCAAAATATTATGGCAAAATTACACTTTTAGTCCTTTAACTTAATTTTAGGTAATAATTTGGACTTTTATCTTTTTTTTTATTTCAATTTTGTCCTTTTGGTCCATTTTGATAAGAATTTTCAAGCTTCAAATCTAATATTCTTATTTAAACATAGATGAAGACCATAAATTTGAAGATTGAAATGGCATATAAAAATAAAACCATGAATTTGAAGTTTGAAAATTATTATGAAAATGGACCAAAAGAACAAAACTGAAATGAAAAAAAAAGATAAAGGATCAAATTGTTACCTAAAATTAAGTTAAAAGACAAAAATTATAATTTGGCCAAATATTATTTATCTTATTTTAATGATGTACGAAACAAACAATTAATTTAATTTATAAACTTGCAAGACAATTATTAATTTAACTCTTTGATTTATGCAATTCGTGATGTTTTGATTTACTTAGTGGCTAAGTTTAATACTTTAATATACAATAAATATGTATTGATATTTTAAATGGATAAACAAGTTTATGTATTTGATTCAAAATTCAGTTTAAATACATCAATTTTTTCTTATAAATAGAACTGGAGGGAGTACAGTGTAAAGATCAAACATCAGATGAGTAACATTAAAAGTAAAATGTATTTGGTCTGAATTCAGATCAAATTCATTTGACTAGTTATTTATATTTGACTCTCATTATTTAATACGGTGTAAAGGTCAAACGTTAGATGAGTTACACTAAAAGTAAAATGTATTTAGTACAAATTCAGATCAAATACATTTGATTATTTATTGATATTTGATTTAAGATCCAATTGTCACTATTGACTCACTGACACCGAATAATATGGTAATCCAATCAATAAAAAATACAGACAAATGAAGTACTTGTCTCTCATTATTTAATACAGCGTATAGATCAAACGTCAGATGAGTAACATTAAAAGTAAAAGGTATTTGGTACGGATTCAGATCAAATTCATTTGACTATTTATTTATACTCTCATTATTAATACGGTGTAAATGTCAAACGTCAGATGAGTAACACTAGTGGCGGAGCCGGAAAAAAAGACTTAGGTGGGCCACTAAATCATGAATTTTTTTTATTGTACATATGTTAATTGGAACAATTTTTAGTTGATAGATAATATAAAGGAGGTTCCTTCAAAAAAAACAAAAAGTTAATATAAAGGAGGCTGAAACCCCACAAATTAGAAGGTATGTAAACCTCCGCTAACCATTCAAACATAGGCATGACAAAAAAAATCACGTATGCCACTTGTGGAACCGCCAAAATCTAAAACCGTTGAAAAATTGTTTAAAATCTCACAAAATGAACCTATGCTTTTTTATTTTTTATTTTTCTGGGTAGGCCGCTAGACCACTTTACAGGAATTTAGATGCGTCGAAAACAAAAAAACATCACAAAACTATTCAAAATCTCGCAAAAAAGACATAATTATTAAGTTTTTTAATTTTTTCAAGTGGGTTGTGGCATACTCCAGCTCAAAAAGGGCTCCGCCCCTAAGTAACACTAAAAGTAAAATGTATTTAGTACGAATTCAGATCAAATACATTTGATTATTTATTGATATTTTATTTAAGACCCAATTGAATAGCATCAATATTTCTTCCAATGTTGATATTTAAATGTTGTTTTATGTTATTCTTCTGTCTTTGTTATTTTCCTGAACATGATGTTACTATCAGTTACATATGTTGCAACTGCTTTGGTCGATTTTAAACTCTGCAGAAGAGCGTATAATGATCTATTGTTTGATATCTAGGAAGCTGCATAATTGCTGATGCCAGCCTCTTTTGCAACGAAAGTACGTTTAGGTTGCTCAATTGCGCCCTCATTTATTTGTCTTTATCTTATCAGCTTTAATGCATAATTTCCTTGAATTTTTATTTGTGATGGCTCGTTTGTAGGATATATTATCTAATGTTTGCAAGATGGAAGAGACTTGCATCAATGAAATACTGAGATTGAGATTGAGTAGGATTAAATGTTTCATTTTAGGTTTTAATAAGTGTCCAACCTCCACTCTGAATGTGGTGGAGACACAGGAATGAGGGATTTGAACTGTGTTAAGTATTTTAATATCTTTTCGTTAAGACATAACTTTAGACTTGATTCTATATTGGAATATAAGCTCTTACAACATTCTATTATCTATGTTGGTAAATATGTTGGAGACTCTATCTTGTTTAGCATTTACGTCCAACACACATGAGCATAAAATTTGTAGACAAATTAATTGTTTCTTTGCTTTATTATCATCAATCAAAAAACAAAAAGATAAAATACGAATCCAAATTAAAATATTAAATTAGTTAGTTAATGAACCTTTTGCATAATTGTGCCCAATTGCAATCTAGTTGCACATATTCAATTAAAGGCACAAATCTAACTTATAATAATCTAAATAATTCTAAAAAAGAAAAAAAAAAGTAAATAACTCAATAAAGGGCATAAAACTAACCTATTTTCCTAATCTAATTAATTGTAAATAATTAGCAAAACAATGAGAAATGAAAGCTTAAAAACCCTTGCTAATATAGAGGTTCTTGTCATCTATCAAGAGTGACTCGTGTGTATGTACTCTGCTCATTTTGGACCCATTTTATGCAGCAAAAATATGTAATCTTTTCCGCACATACCCACAACATTCTTTAAAATTAGAGATCATAATACTACTCGTATCAAATATATACAAAAAAGTATTGAAAGAAAAATTGAGTTGTGTGTGTAATTTGTGTGTAAATTGAGTTAAATTTGAATTAAGTGAAAAGATCTGGTTACTTTAAATATGCATCAATGACTAGATATCTTGCATATGTATTGTGTTGTACTTGGACATACCAGCGGATACGTGAAATAGGATAAGACATGATATGATTTGTTTAATCATACAAATAAAAAGACTACTTGCTGGAATTTAAATAAAAAGGGAAATAGGATAAAATACAAATCAACGATTGATATATCGATATACGCTGGTGTGTGCACTTGTATAGACCAAAGTGAATTGATGTTTATTTAACAGTGATTAACACAAGTACATGAGCAAGTACCTGCCATTTAACTACTTTGATATAGTATAAGTTGGTTTTATATGAATATGTTTACATGTTAGAATAGCTAGTTAAGTTGTTCGCCAAAAATTAATGGCGAACAGTCGAACTCAGAGTCAACTGAATTCCCTTTAGTTGAATGAAGAATAATCGAATTTAAGATTGTTGAATACCAAGTTGGCAATTCTTAACAAGTCGATAAAGATTCACGCAAACTATGGGAGTGCCATAAACAGTCAAAGACACATAAAACTTGACAATTCATCAGTTTCCCTATGTTTTGTGTTTATAACACCATCAATCGAAAGAACTATCTTCATAGAGATCATTTGAAATAATGTAACACACGTGGATAAGGAAACAAAAAAAAAGATGTGAGATACGAGAAACATGGCCAAATGTTTGTCATAAAAGGATCCAACTTTGCATCAAACGAGAATGAGTTTCAACCCAAAATACTACTTTGCTTATACCCTCAAGCTTTCACTAAGAAGAATATGTTTTTCTCTCTTATAAAAGAATTTCATACATGGAGTATTGAGTTATATTGAAAATCATGTCCATCAAATTTTGTGTTGATATGTTTGCTCACCAGTAGTGACACTTGTTTGCTTAACCAGTTTGAATAAAGGTTATCACTTTTTGTTTTGTTCAATTAAGAGTAAGACATCAAAAAGAATACAAGGCATCCTTCTTTTTTGTATCGGTGTATTTTCCACCGATGTGATATTCATATTCCTAACCGAGTGTTTACTTCCTCCAATGTGATGCCTCGATGTGAAACCTAATCTTTTGTTAATATATTCATTTTGTTGTTGCTGCATATAAAAAACAATCAAAGCATATATAAAAAAAACATATCATGATGAATCCTAGAAATGATGGCAACCAGCCCAGCTAAATATCTGATTCTAGATGTTAAGCTCATCCTTACCAAATGGACTAAAAGACCATGTTCAAAATTCTTCCCAAGAGAAATAACAAGCAATCTAGCGGTCAAAAGAAAATAACTTGCACAAAATGTGTCTTACAAAATTATACTTTACTTTTCAAAATTAGAAAACTTGATGATTCTTGTGCCATTAAATTGGGCGTAAAGGCATAAAGGCCTTAAAAATCTTATCATTATTTAATAGGGCGTAAATGCTAAACGTTAGCTGAGTAACACAAAAAGTAAATTGTATTTGGTCCAAATTTAAATTAAATGCAGTTGGACTATTTATTTATTTATATTTAGTTTAAGACCCAATTCAATAACATCTTTTTTTTTTAAGTGTTTATATATTATTTTTTTTGGTACATTTAAGTGTTTATATTTAATTGTCACAAAATGTAATTATAAAATGGGAGTTTTAATTAATTGGATCGCATTATATATAGGCTTTGTTTGGTAAATATAGGGGATAACATATAGGCTAGCTCATAGGTTATAGCTAATGACTGATAGCTTATGGTCGTTGGCATAGTTAATAAACTAATTAAAGTGTTTGATAAAATTAACGTTCAACTAGCTTATAATTGTAAAATTAAATAAAAGTACATTTTTAATTTTAATAAAAATTATCAATTAATATTAAAGATATTTAGTAATTTAAACTTATTAAGTTAATTTATATATATATTACTACATATATTATCAAATTGGTATTTTTTACTAAAATTTGATTTCAACTAATATTTGTCTTTGATTTCTTAGGATTGACATGATTGTTGACATAACAAATAATCAGTAAAACACCGTCTAAAATATAATAGTTGCTTATTAGTATTATTGAGATGAGTTCAAATACAAAACTCAATTCCTAAAACTATAGAGATTAAAGATTGTTTATTGTCCATAAGACTTACAAATAAATTCTTTAAACTAAAGATGGATCTATTAAAACTATTCTAAACCCTAGGAAATGAAACATGAGTTCATGTAGAGGGAAGAGGGGCAGAAACACTTGCATACTCCATTAGTGTGGTGGCCTTCTTCTCAACTTTTTCCACCTTCATATCTTAAATATCCGATAGGCAGCTATAGGTGACACCTACATTAATTTGAGTTCAACTTTCAGTGACTATAGTTCCTGAATAATGGAAATAAGAGAAAAATGAACCAAAGTTTACATAAAACTAGCATGATTTTCAGCTGAAAATACCGAAACACATTATTTCTTTAAGAAAAGTCCTCAAAGTTTTTGATAGTGATAGTGGTCAATACATATTATATTCATTACCCTAGTTGGATGAAAAATTGTACTGATGACAAATTCATGCATCCACCATTGTGTCATCAGAGCTTGGCTTCCTTGCACTCTCCAGTAGACATATGTGTTCTTTCTCGCAATTAATTGATTGTTTGAAAGAGCATATGTGTTCCTCTCATATCTTCTCCATTCACCATTTCCCGCTGGTCTGGCATCCATATTTTCGAACCTACAGTTCCTGAGATCAAAGAAATAGTACTTCCTATGCTCCAAAGAGTACCTATTTTCTGCAACAAAAAAAGAATTGTTGTTCATGAAAAGACCCAAAAACGTTTTTTTATAATTACCCACATAAAAACATCATATAAACATTTCATGGGACATAAAAATTTCGAATTTTTAAGTCTCCTGCCCTCCAATTGCATGTCTAAGAAACATCGTTCATTCTCAAGATCGATGAAAATCCATCAAAGAACACTACAAAAAATTAATTTTTAATGATAAATCACAATGGTCATAAGAAAGAGAATAAAGGGCTATAAAAACATTAGAAATTTTTTTTCTCTTTCACAAACCTCCTGGCAGCCTCCATGGCTCAGTTTGAAATACATCAAATTCAAACAAGTGAGTTGGAAGAGGTTGGTTGCAGATTTTCTTCGTCAGGTAGCACTCGACAAGTTCACGATCGGTTGGATCAAACCTGAATCCAGCAGGTAGATCAACCTCAGCATTAGCTACAGCCATGATTGACACCAAAAGTTTTTTTTTATTTGAAGAGGACACCAAAAGTTCTTGGCCAGTGAAGAAAGAGTTCATTGGATGAATCTCAAGCTAAAGCATTGTCTTGAATCTATAGGTGTAAGGAAACAAGCATTGTCTTAAATGAGAGAGAGAAACTAGATGTAGAGAGAGAGAAAATGTGTGACAGACAACAATAAGGAGACATGCATTGTCTCTATCTTCGATTTTATCTTTTTTTAATTTCAATTTTGTCCTTTTTAGTTTATTTTCATAAGAATTTTCAAGCTTTAAATCTAACATTCTTATGTAAACATAGATGAAGACCATAAATTTAAAGACTGAAATGTCATATGAAAATAAATCCATGAATTTGAAGCTTGAAAATTCACATGCAAATAGAACAAAATGACAAAATTAAAATGAAAAAAAAGATAAAGGATTAAATTATTACCTAAAATTAAGTTAAGGAACTAAAATTGTAATTTTGCCAAATATTATTCTTAAATGATTGCACAGATATTATTTATCTTATTTTAATGATGTATGAATAAAACAATTAATTTAATTTATAAACTTGCAAGACAATTATTAATTTAACTTTTTGATTTATGCAATTGGTGAAATTTTGATTTACTTAGTGGCTAAGTTTTTTTTTTTTTGACATAGTGGCTAAGTTTAATACTTAAATAAATAAGGATAACATTGGAAACATACAATAAATATGTATTGGTATTTTAGATGAATAAATAATATGAGATAATGAAATTTTCAAATAAGATATTTAATATAAACAAAGGAACTAATATATTGATCTAAGTGGTAAGAGATTTGAACTCCTTAAGAAAGTGTACATATGTTTGATTCTTTACTCTCGTGCATGAATAAAATTTGGTTGGAAGGAGAGAATACACTTTGTGTGTCCCTATTGACTCACCGACAACGAATAATATGGTAATCCAATCAATAAGAAAATACAGACAAATGAAGTACTTGTCTCTTATTATTTAATAAGGCGTAAAAGTCAAACATCGGATGAATAACAATAAAAGTAAAATGTATTTATTCTGAATTTATATCAAATACATTTGACTCTTTATGTATATTTAATTTAAGACCCAATTAAAAAGCATCATTTTTTCTTCAAATGTTGATATTTAATTGTCACAATAAGTAATTATAAATATATATATATATATATATATATATATATATAATATAAGTTTATACACATTTTTTTTATATTTTAAAAAAAATGGAATTATAATTGATGTAATTAGAAAATTTCTTCATAAAAATAAATGTAATTATAAAATCTCAGTATTTCTAATGTTGATTCCTTACTCTCGTGCATGATTAAAATTTGGTTGGAGTTCACTTTCTGTGTCACCATTGACTCACCGGCACTAACAGATATTAGTAATTCCTAAACTATGGTTGGAACTTCATATACCAAATAATATGGTAATTCAGTCAATAAAAAATACAGACAAATAAAGTACTTATCTCTCATTATTTAAAAGAGTGTTAAGGTCAAATGTCAGATGAGTAACACTAAAAGTAAATGTATTTGGTTCGAATTCAAATCAAATACATTTGATTATTTATTTATATTTAATTTAAGACCCAATTGAATATCATCTTTTTTTCTTCCAATGTTGATATTTAATTGTCACAATATGTAATTATGAAAATATATATATATAATATAAGTATATGCATAATTTATTTATATTTTTAAATAATGGAATTATAAAATTGATGTAATAATAAAATTTCTTCATAAAAATAAATGTAATTATAAAATCTCAGTATTTCCTATGCTGATACCCTACTCTCGTGCATGAATAAAGTTTGGTTGGAAGTAGAGAACTCACTTTCCTAATCACCATTGACTCACCGACACTGATACTAACAGATATTAGTAACTGCTAAACGGTGATAGAAACTTCAGACCAAATAATATGGTAATTCTGTCCAAAAAAAATTACAAACAAACGAAGTACTTGTCTCTCATTATTTAATAGGGTGTAGAGGTCAAACGTCAGATGAATAACACTAAAATTAAAATGTATTTGGTCCGAATTCAGATCAAATACATTTCACTATTTATTTATATTTAATTTAAGACCCAATTGAATAGCATCATTTTTTCTTCCAATGTTGATATTTAATTGTCACAATATGTAATTATAATATTTATATAATACAAGTTTATACATATTTTATATTTATTTTTAAAAAATGGAATTATAAAATTGATGTAATTATAAAATTGCTTCATAAAAAAATGTAATTATAAAATCTCAGTATTTCCAGTGTTGATTCTTTACTCTCGTGCATGAATAAAATTTGGTTAGAAGTAGAGAACTCACTTTCTGTGTCACCCTTGACTCACTAACAATGACATCAACGGATATTAGTAATTGCTAAACATTGATGGAAACTTCATACCAAATAATATGGTAATTCATTCAATAAAAAATACAGACAAATGAAGTACTTATCTCTCATTACCCTACTTGGATCAAATATTATTTATCTTATTTTAATGATGTATGAAACAAACAATTAATTTAATTTATAAACTTGCAAGACAATTATTAATTTAACTTTTTGATTTATTTATGCAATTGGTGATATTATGATTTACTTAGTGGCTAATCTTTTTTTTTTTTGCACTTAGTGGATAAATTTAATATTTAAATAAATAAGGGTAACATAGGATACATACAATAAATATGTATTGGTATTTTATATGGATAAATAATACTCCCGTCCTATTTATAAGAAAAAGTTGAGTCAATAAAAGTTGATGTATCTTTACTGAATTTTGAATCAGATACATCAACTTTTGTTGACCCAATTTTCTTTTATAAATAGGACTAGCGGAAGTATGGGCTAATGAAATTTTCAAATAAGATATTTAATATACTCAAAGGAACAAATAATATATTAGTCTAAGTGGTAAGAGACGTAAACTCCTTAAGAAAGTGGACATATGTTTGATTCCTTACTTTCGTACATGAATAAAATTTGGTTGGAAGGAGAGAACTCATTTTGTGTGTCACCATTGACTCACCGACACCAAATAATATGGTACTCCAGTCATTAAAAATTACAGACAAATGAACTTGTCTCTCATTATTTAATACGGCGTAAAGATCAAACGTCAAATGAGTAACATTAACGTAAAACGTATTTGGTCCGAATTCAGATCAAATTCATTTGACTATTTATTTATATTTGACTCTCATTATTTAATACGGTGTAAAGGTGAAACATCAGATAAGTAACACTAAATGTAAAATATATTTGGTCCTAATTCATATCAAATACATTCGACTATTTATTTATAGGGAGCTTCTACGGTGCAGTCAAGAAATTGACTGTTTTGAAAAAGTTAATTTTGACCTTAATGTTTGATTCATTTTTAAATTGTTGATTACTGATTAATGATCAATAGCAATTAATCTAGTAATGTTTGCAACATCTTGGACTTACAGGTACTATTTTATCGTTGGAATCTTTAACATGCAAACAGAGTTGATGATATTATGTGATAGTCTTAAGTGTTACACTTTGTGGGGTGTTACGCTTATAACAAGGTAGCATAAAATTAGATTAAGTGTAGTCTTATTAATCTGATGAATTGATGATACTATGAAGACTGGACTTTTGATGTCATTGTACAAACAGTGGGGTGTTACTCATTACATTTTTGATGTTATAGTCATTTTCATAACTTCACCGTATAATTTTCCTTATTTATATTTGATATAAGACCCGATTGAATGGCATCAATTTTTCTTCCAATGTTAATATGTAAATGTTGTATTATGTTATTCTTCTGTCTTTGTTATTTTCCCGAACATGATGTTACTATTAGTTACATATGTTGCAACTGCTTTGGTCGATTGCAAAAAGAGTGTAATGATCTATTTGATTTGTTATCTAGGAAACTTTTCGACTTAAGTAGTTTTGATGAAGCTGCATAATTACTGATGCCTGCCTCTTTTGCAACGACAGTACGTTTTGGTTACTCAATTTTGCCCTCATTTATTTGTCATTATCTTATCAGCTTTAATGTTTGCAAGATGGAAGAGACTTGCATCAATGAAATACTGAGATTGAGATTGAGTAGGATTAAATGTTTCATTTTAGGTTATAATAAGTGTCCAACCTCCACTCTTAATATGGTAAAAACACAGGAATCAGGAGTTTGAATTGTGTTAAATATTTTAGTATCTTTTCGCCAAGACAGAAATAAGAAAACACTTTTTCATTACAACGTTTTCCACACATATTGTTTTTTTATGAAATCATTTTACTTCATTTGATGACACAATAAAGATTGAATGAAACTATAAAGAAATTGTGCATAATAAGTAAAAGACATAATGGAAAAAGGAAAGACAAGAAATTTTATACTAGTTCACACTCTACCTGGCTACTGATCGGGACCAAGGGGTAGTAGAGGAATATTCACCTGTTGTCATTGACTACGCCTTTCGGCCTGATCTTAGGCCCTGACTCCCTAGTCCCCTCCTCCGAGAGATTTTGCCTCATTATAGTCAAGGACTTAGTCCACTATAATAAACTAATTACAATCACTAGAGTAACTTCTGCCTGCCAGACTATATATATATAATATGGATTTTCTACAAAGTATGTCATTCCAAAAGAAATTTGCTACTCAAGAATTCGGCTTTAACAAGAACGATGAGTCTCATGCAAAAATCATGACTTTATCTGAATTGACTTTGTCTTCTCGAATACCATGACTCATCTGAATACTTTCACGTCTCTTTGAACCCCTTTAGGATGGAATGTGTTTGTCGTTGCTAACCTATTACAGTAAGAGGAATGACTTTGCAAAAGTCATACAAAGTATAAGGATTTTTTATAAATCTCACCCTAAGAGGATATCACACTATAGTCCTATATCAATTCATGGATTACAGCTATATATATCTTGATTGTTATACAACATGATCTAATTACTCTCCTTTGAGAAGATATACAATGAAGTGTACATTCTACATTCATTTTCATGACTTTTTCAATGACGATTCTTTGTATATAACGAAGATAGCCACTTTCATTCTATTTTTATTATGAAGCTAATGTTAATAATTTTCTATGATAGTAACTTTTTTGGTCTTGAGAGATATTACATCAGAGGTTCGTAATTTGACATTGCTTAGGAGACTCTCTTTAGACTTTGACTATCGTTGATTTGCTTTCCAGGATTCTTTTTCATTTCCAGACAATAAACTTGATTCTATATTGAAATATAAGCTCTTACAATATTTTGAATAGAGCTATTCAAAATATTACGGCAAAGTTACACTATTAGTCCTTTAACTTTATTTCAGGTAATAATTTGGTCTTTTATCTTTTTTTTACATTCAATTTTGTCATTTTGGTCCAATTTCATATGAATTTTCAAGCTTCAAATCTAATATTCTTATGTAAACATAGAAGAAGATCATAAATTTGAAGATTGATATGTCATATGAAAATAAAACCATGAATTTGAGGCTTGAAAATTCATATGCAAATGGACCAAAATTACAAAATTGAAATGAAAAAAAAAAGTAAATGGCCAAATTGTTACCTAAAATTAAATTAAATGGCTAAAATTGTAATTTTGCCAAATATTATTCTTAAATGATTGCACAAATATTATTTATCTTATTTTCATGATGTATAAACAAACAATTAATTTAATTTATATACTTTAATTTAACTTTTTCATTTATGCAATTGGTGATATTTTGATTTACTTAGTGGCTATTTTTTTTTTTTTTGGACTTAGTGGCTAA
>Ga0228710_1004017_pt1 | contig 23249 bp, 6 predicted proteins | sample MedpolnodulmetaG_FD_177995 | JGI IMG/M metagenome (GOLD analysis project Ga0228710, IMG submission 177995) | Root nodule microbial communities from Medicago polymorpha collected in Santa Monica, California, United States - pink nodules | ecosystem: Host-associated > Plants > Roots > Nodule...
TGAGCAGTTCTACATGTTCCCTCTTTTAATTTAAATAAATCTGAACCACTTATTTAATCTATTGGTGTTTTTCTCGTGGTTCACCGGTGAGGGACCTAATTGGACCCTCACCCTAGAATCCACCGGATTGATTAGAATCACCATTCGGTATCTTTATTTATTCATGGGTTAATTAAGTTTTTAGTCCCTATAAATATTCAGTTTTGTTTTTAATCCCTATAAAATAAAATCACACTTTTTAGTCCCTATTACATTTTCCTTAAGCATCAGACCAAAAATGTTGATGGAAATTTTTGACAGGGACTAAAAATGTTGATGGAAAATTTTTATAGGGACTAAAAAGTGTGATTTTATTTTGTAGGGACTAAAAACAAAATTTTGAATATTTATAAGGACCATTTACTTAATTAACCATTTATTTATTTATTTTAAATAGTTGGTTTACGCATACACTAGTTTTCTCTTGTGTTTCTTTTCATGATTTCGCCGTCTTAATACGATATTATTTTGTTTGTCATTTTGTGTTGCGTTGTTTGATTTCTTGTTTTGTTGCAATGTTTGCTTGGTTCAAATCGTCAGATCAACTTGAGTGAATTATAGATTCAATCAATGCAAGTTCATAAGTTGCAATGTTTGCATGGTTATTAACCAAGCGTTGAGAATTTATTCGGAGATTCACCATATACGTTGCCATCGATGTTGAAATTGTGCTTGTGTTTTATGTACCTTTTTCAGTTTGATTGGATGAGCATTGTTTCTTGGTAAGAAAAAGTTTTTAGTATTCGGATCGATTTTAAACAAATTATTATATTTACTATCTTTTCCACTTAATATTGAAGATCACATTTTAAGTGTTAGATCAACGGTAAAAGCCTAAGATTGCAACCTCAGCTGTAAAAGCCTAACTTTAGGTTCTAGAATTGTGTTTTTTCTTTTTTTTTTGACAATATTAAAAATTTAGAATTTATAGTTAAATTAGTTTTATTAGGATGATAGATTAATTTTTTAAAGTGAATAGAATATGCATTTGATTGACTGAATTGCCGCTCGACTGTTTCCTCTATCCTCTTCCATATGCCAATTGGATTGCTTCAATCAAGAGATTAAAAGACGGTGAAGTTTACGTTTTTTATTATCTGGCAGATCATGGGAACATGTTCTCTCCTCTCTTTGAGGTTTATATTATACTACCTTTGAACCTTCCATGATGCTTCTTCTGCGGTTTATGAACACTCCAAGACAAGGATATAAAACAAAATTCAAGATTGCTCGTACTAATTAGGTGCATGTATTATCAACAAAATTCATTCTATGATTAACCGTAAAATAGTAAAAATATTTTGAAACTTACGTAGTCAAACTTTTAAAAGTTAAAAAAAATAGTTTTTTAATTGGTGTTTATGGGACACTATCTACTAGGACCCTAATTTATTTCATGCAAACAGTCTGAATTAAAAAAAAGTGTCATCAACCGCCTGATCCAACCGATAAAAAAGAGAAAACAAAAAATATAATTTACTTTTTTTTTTATAGAATAGAAAACAAAGAATATAATTTGAACTTTACCCTCCAACAAATGCATAGTTGAAATTCCTTTTTTTAGGATCGAGACATTATCCTAGTATTTGACGTTTTGTTTAATTCCCGGAAGACTTCAATTAGAACAATACATAGTGGTGGTATACATGTAAGCATATCTTTATTTTTAACAAATAAAATATCTTACTTGTTAGCTTTTAAACATATGTGGATGTGGATGTCCTGAACAAGTAATTTCAAATGAAGATTATTTTGTAAACAAGTTGACCAAAGAATAACAAATAAGAAACAAACTAATAAAAAATAGCTACTTAAATAACAAATCGAAAAAATGGACCAAAACGTACGAGCAGATAAAAAAAATGTCAACCTTACAATGTTTTAATATTTTAGTTCTCTTTTGGTATTATAAAGATCAAAATCACTTTGTACCAAAAAAAAAAAGAAAGATCAAAATCACCACCCTCAATATCAATACATTTTTTTATTCTAGTACTATATATTTTGCCTCTCTTAACTTAATAGTTCCATACGGCTTATCAAAATTCGTGGGGGTCATGAACAAGTAAATTCCGAATAAAGACTAATTTGTTTTCAAATTGTTTTCCTTTAGTTTAGACCATACAATATAACGTGAGAACTGATATATCAGATTTGTCTTGAATGCCTTTTAAATTTCATATGTAGTGAAAAATTGGTAGATGTCATAGAGATTCGACAAAGTTTTACGTTGGTTGTCAAGGCCTAACACAACCCTCTCCTTTTACCCGGGCTTGGGACCGGCCTTGGCAGGATTAATTGGTCCATGTCATAGAGATTCGACAAAGTTTTACATTGGCTGTCGAGGCCTAACACAACCCTCTCCTTAGTGGGATAAGGCTTGGTTGTTGTTGTTGTATGTAGTGACAAATTGGATAGAAGCAACGTCCTGTTATCACAAATTTGGATGAGAAATACTGAAACATGTTAGAAAATTGCTTTTAGGCTCCTTATGGTTTCTTAACAAACTAAAAGAATATGTTTTTTTTTACAGCAACTCTAATATTAACTAATAGTATATAATAAATATAAATATTAGAGTTAATATTAAGATTAGAGTTGCCGTAAAAAAAACATATTTTTACAGAAAAACATAGGAGCAATTTATATTAACTCTATTAATATTTATATTTATATTAACTCCTAGGGTTGGGGTTTGTGTTTCAGAAACTATGAATTCTCTCCTTTTTTGTTTGTGAATCTTTTTCCATGCCTTTCTAAATTGGTGAACAATTTAGATATTTGTACATAATAAGAATTATGGAACTGTGAAGGGGAAGAAGATGAATGCACCCAATATGAAAAACAGAAGATTGTGAAGGGGAAGAAGATGAATGTAATATGAATGTAGTTTTGTAAATTATTAAAAGAAAATTATGTTTAGAAACTGATTGAATAGGTAACCAGTAAATGGGATTGAAAAAATGGAACACATAGCTGGTTTTTATTGGGTGTGTTAAAAGAGTGTGTTAGTGGGTGTATCCCTAACATTTCTCATAAAATAAACAATTTTTCTATCATATTTTGATTGTAATTTTTATCCTGGATATATGCTACATTAGAAATTATCCTTACAGGATTAGAAGTTCATTCTTTATTTGTTACCATGACATTCTACCACTTATAAAAATGTTGTCATTCCTTACTTATTTATCATTAATTAAATGCATTTTTTAAAAATATTTAATTCATTATGGAGAAATTTTTTCATTTAATTATATCATGTTCATATCATATCTCTATCCAACACTATATCATATCTTATCTCTATCTTATCCTAATCATCAAACGGGATCCAATCCTATCATGTTTCTATCCTATCCTAACCATCAAACTGAAAATAAGAAAAGAAGACTGGAAAAGTGCTGATCGTCAAATTTTCCGTGATGTATAAATTTCTGCAGCAAGAATTAAAACTCAAGGCTGAAATACATAAAAAAAAAAAAAAAATTAAATACATTTTTGACTACTCTATTTTGTAAGATATAGTCTCATTATGTAAACTCAATTCAGTAGAGGTGGAAAATTCTAAAAATAGAAAGAACAAAAAAAAAAGGTATTTACCCGGCGGCTAGACTAGAGTGTGATAAAATGTGCTGCTAAACATTTATCTATACAGTATATTCAATTTGAGATTAATCAACAAGGGTAGCTCACCGCTTCATAATTTTTTTGTAGGTGTTATTTGGGCAAGGGTGATTCAACTCGGTTATTCTTCTGCCACAAGTAAATAACAGTTCGAGAAACGAAGGCCAATAGTTATTGGAAATAAAAATATCATGACAAGTCATTTGAGTTAGAAATACATGCTCCACCTCAACATCAAAAAACAATTCCAGAAATATCTGGTCAACCAAGAAATCCCCAAGGCAGGTTTCACCTTGAAACGATTATTATTATAAAAAGGCGAATACAACAAAAATGTTGAACCAACAATTTCAAAAGAAACCATCCGATATATCTCAATATCGTCATTGTCAAATATAATACAGATCACGCTATCTTGCAATTAACCTGTCAGTGCTGATGCTCCAGAGATAATCTCAATCAATTCAGTGGTAATTGATGCTTGACGAGTTCTGTCACAAAATGAACAAAGAGACTAGTCAGTGAAATCATAGGTTCGCAGAGAATCTGAGATACTGATGCAATTATGCAAGATGCACCAAAACAAAAAAAATCGTCTCAATGTTGAATGTATAATACATGCATCTACAAGAGAAAGAAAAAGATACCTATTATAAGTGAGGGTCAGACGATCAAGCATATCCCCAGCATTCCTGCTAGAGCTGTCCATGGCAGACATCCTTGCTCCTTGCTCACTGCAGGCATTCTCCAACACCGCATTAAACATGACCTATATACAACAGTAGAGTATAGAACAATAAGTATAATTTGAAAGAGAGGCATCACCTTCAAACGTCAAAGCTCTCAATTTAAACACTGACTCGAGTACAACAATTCCAAATCAAAAAGCAGCAAAAGGAAATAGAAAGAGTACAAATCAATAAGCACAATATTCAAGGTTGATGTAGTACACTATTCTTGTTAACGCAAAAGAATCAGGAACAAGGTTGGGTGCAGACAAGATGGGCCTTTTGATGTTATGGTACGTCCAAATAAAACTACGGAGTTGGAGTGTAATGGAGGAGGCAGAGGTGTAAGTCTTGGACTCTTGGGGAAGGAGGGGGCTTTTGGGAAAGGAGCAGAGGTGTAGAGCTTGTAGGTTGTTATTTGTCAAGCTTTACCATTATAAACTTGAGAGGTCACTGCTTTGTGGATGTTGGAGTAGTATTCTCACAACCCTGCAGTATAAGAGGTGTTTAACTAATAATCAATGCCAGTGATGTGTTTCTTTTCTTCTCTTACTGCGTGATACTAATACTATTGCTATCATCAAGCCCTCACATAATTAATGGTCAGTATCTTCCTTATAAAATTTCTAAACAAAAAGTATTAAAAAGTAAGTATAAAAGAAACGGAAAAGGAAAACATGTAGCAATTGTGAACTGCTGAACAGAGATACATCAACAAAGATGAGAAAATATGAATGACACTTTGAGGCATTTGAGAGACCTGGGATCTGGCTCCCAAATTACAGTACAAAACCCCTTATTACTTCACTCATATTATTCGCAATACGCACCCTATAATTTCCCCTCTCTAGCTAGTTATCTAACCAACAATATCAACTAACTACAACTGTCTAATACACAGTTATAGTTTCCAGTTACTGAATGTTGTTTTATACCAACTGATTCAATCCCCAATTAGGTATCACACAGAATACTTGAAGTATATAATTTCAATGCACCACTTTATAGCTTTTATGTGAGTATATATGAACTCTGTATGGAATGCGGTGAAAACTGAAAAATCAATCAACAAGTATCTGTCACCCTTCTCTCCGGTCTCCTTCCTATACTTTGACCTCTTCCTAGTAACCAAAAGGTCACAACAAACCATGATTCTGCAATTTCTAACTAGATATTTTCAAAACCACTAGGGAACATGTACTTGAATGCTCTGAGAGAAAGTTCATTCTCTCACACACACCTTTGAAAGTAAAGTGATATCAAAACTGCTCTAGAATGTTCTTGGCAGAAGTTGTGCCATCCATGAAATCATAATCATCTAAATGCAAGGCCAAAATAAACTTGTTACAAAGTCAATAGGAAGCGGAAAGTTTAGTGTGGAGGGATAGATATGGAATTATTTCCATATAGCCAGGTAGGGGCTAGGTTAGGGGAAAGTGAGAAAATTTGGTATAGAGAGTAAGGCTTTTCCCTGATGAAAAGATTGTTTATTTGTTTAGAGAGCAGCTGAGTTATCTGTGTTCATAGTTGATTATGTGCTTCTGTAAGGAGAATTGCTCTATTGTTCATAAACTTTATCAAAACTGTTCTCTTAATTTGATCCCTGTTATGGATTTCACCCCGGTCCCAGATAGCATTTTATATTCTATGTTTCATAGTCTCTGTTCTATCAGAATGTTCTAAATGCAAAAAATTCAAAAGCAATTTTCCATGCACTGTCATATTTTGAATTTAATTCTGAAGTCCTATTAGACTAATTCAAATTGATGCAATGGGTAAAAATAAGCAGTACACAACAAAGTTTGTCGGGAAGTTTTGAAAATTGTACTCACACAAGAAAACTGGAACTCGGTCAGATTCTGAAGAATTTCTGATTTTGTGTCACCCCCTTCAATCTCATACGAATCCAGTTCACCAAGACTTCCTCCAGCTTCAGCCTCTCTTTCAACAATCTACATGAAAATTGCATTACATCACACCATTGAAACAGGCAAAAAGCACAACATCAGAGCCTGATATTGCAAAACAATTTTTCATGGCTTTCTTCATATAAAGCAACACCAAATATCGAAACTTGAAAACATTTCATGTCAGGGGACCTGGACAAAACTTCATTACAATAGGCAATATTAAAAATTGTTTAATAGATGAAAGTACCTCAGGGGATAGTATAGTTGACACCGTTGGTAGAAATTGTACAACAGATTGAAATCTGTTGAAAACAATCCTCAGTGCATCATACTCCACGTTTTTCAGAATGTCATCAGCCAAGACAGAAACCTGAAAATGCAACAATTAAAATTAAACAGTGGGGATATACTCGGTGCAAGACTGTAAAATAAAGATGTAAAATGTATATGTTGCAGAGACGATATTGATTTGCAATAGTCAAAACCCACATTGAATGTTTGAATAGCTTATTTTGGGGGAAAATGCTTTCTTTGGCAGCTTTTGGGAGAGCTTTTGAAAACAAAGTTATTTTCCTCACAAAAGCTGAACCAGAAATGCTAAGTTTCAATATTCAACAACAAAAAGGCTTTAATATCACTGGGTTGGGTTCCCTTGCTAGCATCAAGCAACCACCACATTATATTCAGTCAGGAAACAATATTGCTGTAAACCATTTAAAGCGACGTTCATATTTTCAATATTCCTTAAAACAAACTAATTCAGGACCCCTTGTAAACTTTGTTTTCTAGATATATGTAAAACACAAGGTTTCAGAAAACAATTTTGCTATAAAACCATTAAGAGCAATGTCCATATTTTTCAATATTCCTTAAAACAATTTAACTTAGGACTAAACTTGTTTTCTAGATATATGTAAAACACAAGGTTCAAGACACAATATACAAACCTGAGTATAATTCAGAGGATTCTTTTGTATCTCAGTTAAGCTGAGTGCAATGTCTTTCTTTGAGTCACGAATCAACTGAGCCTTAGCCTTCTCTCCCAATATGACATACTTTGTCTCTTTATCAGGTCCTATAGTAGCAAATAGGTTTGGAACCATTACCATTACCAGATTTTATCTCAAAATATTTCAACATTACAAATTTAGCATCAGTTTCGTTATCTTATTAACAATTTAGCCAAATGAAAACAATATTTCACATTGCAAAGATTCTAAATTTTGTCGGAGATAAAGTTACATTATGATCCTTGAAATTGCAGACAACTGTGGGCAAATACAACTGATGGACAATTGTGGGAAAATCACAATACACACACAACAAAGAGCAAAACTTACCAGAATTCAACTTGCTCAAGGCCCTGCTTATCTTGACAGACGTGGAGTTGATTCCACCACAAAGACCTTTGTCTGAAGAAACGGTAATTACAACATTCTTCTTGACATCAACGCCTAAAAGAATATAAACAGAACCACAATGATCAATGACAGGAAACAGAAAATTCACATTCACATACAATTAGTACGCACCATTGCACAATTCCTATTCATCAAAAACCAAGGGTGAAGGGCTATGGACACCCACACTTTTGATGGAATGTGTGTCCAATGTTGTTGGACACAACACTCGTCGATGTTCAATACCGACATGTGTGATTACAATCAATTAATTCAATTTTTCACAAATTTTTACTAGTGTTGATGCGTTGGTGTCAGTGCTTCATTGGTTAAGGGACCATTCGGTTTTTGTTTTCAGTCTCCAATCACTACACAATCACACAATTCAGAAAAATGCTAAAATTAAAACAAATTGTAACAAAAAAAAGAATAAATTATGAAACAACGCACTTGTAGCATCGCCGAGAAGAGCCGTAAATGGCTGCCACAAACCACGTGAATTTTCAGCCCTGGTTTGAACAGCACGTAGTTTAGACGCAGCAACCATCTTCATAGCCTTAGTAATTTTCTGAATATTCTTGACACTCTTCATCCGATTTCTCACTGCACAAACAATTACACAGATCCATAACACAACCAAAATTTAATCATTTCTAACCTAATTCATCATAAATCTAACAAAACAATAAAAAATGAAAATAAAATAATTAGGGAAATGATGATAAAATGAAAGTACCAATTTGAGTGGAAATAGAACGAGCTCCTCCAATAGAAGATTGATCTCTGTAATAGAAATGAAATGAAGAGGTTAATTGAAAAGGATTAGAGAGAAAATTGTGAGATTAGAGAGAGTGAGAGAGAACGAACAAGGGAGAGATGAGAGGAGATCGGAGAGTGGTGTTGATTGGTGGTTGGGAGGACATGAGAGGAGCCAAACGCTTCCCTTCGCGTCGGAGTGCAGCAGCCATCGCCATCGATTAGAGATTCTTTCGTTGATCGCCGAGAGAGAGAGAGAGAGGAACCCTAGCTTTTTAATACAGTTCTGTTTTTGTTGTTGTTACTACTAGCAGTGAAATGAACGAATATGAATGTCGCTTAACTCTTCAATGAGGACTCAGACTCACTATGTTGTGTTGTCAAATACTGCGTATTTCTCTATTTTAATGACCTTTTTTTTTTACCCTCCAATTTTAAACAAAAAGCTTCAAATCCGAAGTTTGGTCGAAAAATAAATAAAATGTATAAAAAATGTTCCATTCAATAATTGAATTCAGATTTTTAACAATTTATCTATGATTGAGCTCATTAAACATTTGCTCGATTATTTTGTTCTTTTAATGACAAAGAATTTGTTTTGCTTGACTTATTTTTTAGATTATACAAAACATTTATTCAACTATACAAGTTTTTTATTTATTTTTTAGATTATACAAAACATTTATTCAACTATACAAGTTTTTTATTTGAAGGGAACCATACAAGTTTTTATGTATTGGTATAATGATGCAGTGTGTCAAAAAAGTATAATGATGAAGATTTTTTTTTATACGTATGGTTTATGAAAAAACAATTTATGAATATACAATTTTTTTAGAGAAAACTTATAAATTAACACAAAAACTTATTTGTTTGCATACGTTGTTTCTCATAAGCTAAAAAATAAATCAATTCAAACGAACCTAAATAAATACTCAAAATTTTGTACACTCAATACATTTATAATGCTTTTTTTTTTGTTGAAAGATTTAGACTCTTTTGTTGATAGTTGTAAAAACTAAATTAAAAAAAAAAAAAAAAAATTTGAAAACTAATATGACTATTTAAAAAAATTCAGTCCTGTGAGCTTAATTCAGGGGTCGAGATTCGAATCTCGGACACCCCATTTCTCTACATTTTAAATGTGTGAGCTCCAAATACTAGATTACTATAGAAAAAAAAAATCGAGGATTAACGTAACCAATAAATGTAATATTTGATAATGTCCTTGTAATTTCGTTTCGTTTAAAAGTCAACGTGACAAGTTACCCTTTCAAGAATTAAAATAGTTTTCCTAAAAAAAAAAAAGAATTAAAATAGCAGTATCCTCCTATTATCATAAGGTTATTATATTAATTTTGTTTTTGAAAAATATATTCTCTCTATTTTTCTAAATATTCTAAGAATTTATTCATAAAATTGCAAGTTAAGAAAATATATATTTTTAACACTTAGCATTGAAGATGCTCTACAAAAACCATTTACAATTGAAGATTGGCAAATTCTATGATACACCCAAAAATTTGAGTGTATTGGTACACCAAATCCTTAAATTAATAATTAAATGGGTTATTTTTTGATGAAAAAAATTATTTTCTATCACCTATAATTATAATAACTAAATCTTATTTACCAAAAACGTCGACGAAATAAATTTTAATTTTTTTGAATTTTTATTACCCATAATAGAAAATTTTGATTATTTTTTACAATTAAATTTAAAAAAATTTAGTATGATTTTTATAAACAATGAAATGATATTTTTGTTATGAAATGATATTTTCTAAAATATAAATATCAATAAATAGTTCTTTATTTCATAAAAATGATAGTTAATTTATAGATTTTTGAAACAACAGTACCGGTACACCTTAATTTGCGAGTGTACCGTAGAAGTTTCCTTGAAGATTGTGTTCATGATGTAACACGCTAAATGACATACGTTTTTTCAAGTGAGTTTTATTTTTATGAGGTAAAAATCACTTAGTATATCAAAATTATTAGTGATAGTTCCCTAAAAAAAATATTAGTGATTGTCTTAGAGTTAAATGAAATATACAATCATGTTAGAAAAAGGCTAAATTACAATATACTTCCTCCGTTCCAATTTAAACGAGTCTTTTGCTCATTTCACACTTATTAAAAAAAATATATTAAAAAAAGTATATGGTCAAGTATTGGTGCACTTACCATTATCATAAATACTAAGTAGAATATATTGAATTGGAAGTGGTGAAAGTAATATTAATTATAGTTATAATTGAAAAAATAATAATTAATATTGCATTGAAAAATAAAATAAAAAAGTTATTTTAGAACAATATTTTTTTTACAAAAGACTCACTTATTATTATGAGACGGAGGGAGTATCATTAAAAAGAATGTAACAATATTGGACTTGCTAGAGTTACGGATTTCTTTGTACCATGTCCAAGAAAATTGTAACTAACTAACTATATGTGTTTTTTTTTTTAACAAGCAATTAACTATATGTGTTACAGAAGCCATAGTATTCAAATAGCTTTTATGAAGTTGGATCACGTAATGGTCAAATATGAGAAAACGTGTTCTGACAATCAACAACTTTTATATCATTTGTATCCGGCACTTTTGACTTCCTAGCATAGAGTATAAAGGGTCATAACAATGTCATGTCTCATATAGGGATTGTTGCATATAACGACGCAACTTGTTGTCAGTTTGCATCATGTGTAATTAATATTTGATATACAATATAATTTTAGGGGAACTTCTACGGTACACTCACAAATTGAGGTGTACCAGTACTCTTGTTTCATAATTTTATAAATTCACGTTCATTTTTTATGTAATAAATAACTATTTATCAATATTTATATTTTAAAGAACATCATTTCATTATTTATGAGAATCATAATAATTTTTTTTTACATATTATCGTAAATAATAATCTATATTCTCAATTATGAGTGATAGAAATTCAAAAAAATGAATTTAATTTCGTTGACACTTTTGATAAATAAGATTAGTTATTATAATTATAAATGTTAAAAAAATAATATTTTTCTTCAAAAATAACTCATTTAACTATTAATTTAAAGAGTGAGTGTACCAGTACATTCAAATATATTGGGTGTACCATAAAATTTGCCTAATTTTAGAGGATCCGTGAAAAACTAAAAAAAAAAATATTGAAGAAAGAGTGGTAATTTAATGACCAAATCATTGCAATATGTAGAATTGTATATATGTGTGTTTTGTTTCTTTCACGTAAAATTAGAAATCATAGCTTTTGAGTTAATCATGACTGAAAATGAAATCTGTGCTTAACAGGAATGATATAATAAGGCAGGAAAGTGTCGTCTGGATAAGCATCCAACATCAATTTAAAGGATTTGTATGTTAATATTGAACACATGTATATAATATAGCACGAGAACCAAGAGGAGTCTCCGCTGGTGATTTATATATAATAATGATTATTACATGCAAGAAACAGAAAGGAAGAAACAATATCGCACGATAGACACATGCGTATACAAGGGGAGAATTAAATTACAATATGTCTATTGAACAAATTATTTGAATTATATTGTTGGTTAATCATCATCACATAAGGTGAACTTTATTATAATATATATGGATATGATTTTACTTAATTTCCACTTCCTGATCCAGCATGAGATCCTGCATATGAACCAGCTTCAGAACCAGCTCTAGAAGACCCTGACCCAGCATGAGACCCTGCATATGAACCGGCTTCAGAACCTGCTTCAGAACCCGCTCCAGAAGACCCTGACCCAGCATGAGAACCTGCATATGAACCGGCTTCAGAACCTGCTCCTGACCCAGCCCCTGACCCTGCACGAGATCCTGCATGGGAGCCGGCTTCAGATCCTGCTCCAGAAGACCCTGATCCCGATCCCGATCCTGAAGCTGAAGCAGAACCAGAGCCCGAACCAGACCCTGCACCTGCACCAGAGCCAGCACCACCACCACCACCACCACCAAGTCCAAGTCCTACACCAGCACCCAACCCTATTCCCACACCACCCAAGTCCAACCCAAGGTCCTTTCTTGCTGCTCTACTTTCACATGCAATAGCATTCATTGCAACAAGCAAAGAAACAACAGCTAAAATCTTCATTGAAGCCATCGTCACAGATCAAACAATAAAAACCAAATATATATATCAGCACGAGATTTGAAATTATACTTTGAACTTAGCTAAAGCCAGTATTAATTTAGAGGTTGGATCGTTTTAATTGTTGAGAAGTATGTTGAGATATGCATGCTATTTATAGATGAGATTATGATAGCGCGAATGTACGTCGGCAAGCATGTGTAAAAGCTGGAGGTGTGCATGCGTATGGAAATGGGACAATGTAGGAAGTGGGGGTGTCACTTGTGGCATAAGTCAACTTTTTTCTGGTGGAAATTTTTATAGCTCAAATTAATTTGGATATGTGTACATTATTTGTCGTTATTGAGTTGAGTCCATTAGTAATAGTACATGCCACTCACTTCAGCATAATGTATAGTACATAGTGGGATATACATGATTTTGATACGTGTAATCCAAATTCAAGAAGAAATGCTATTAGGGATATATATGTTTATTTGCAGGGCCACTAAAACACGTTAATTCAAGATGTAAAACATATGCTGAGAAACGTTCTGGAAAAGTTATACCAAGCTAACTTTTGTTTGAAATTAATTTTTATTTGTAATTATTGTTCTTCCTTTGATTTATAAAATTCAACATTTGTTAACTGATATGTTAATATAGGTCCTGGACTATTTGTGTTTATATTATGAATACGTAACAGTTGTAACGTCTAAAATGGCAAATCTCCTCTTCACTTTCTCTATAAGCATGTCTTTAGATATACCTTAAAGAACTTTATGTCATGACATGCATGCTTACTCATCAATACCCGAGAAAGAATATCCTACATAATTGTCCTTAAGCCGTAACTCAAGTGGTTGAACCGAGACCCTTGAAAGCCTTGATTTCGATGACATGACATATGTTGAATCCACATCGCCTTTTCATTTGGTTGGTGACAAAGACGAATTTAAATCCGTTCAAAAAGAATCCATATGCACATTATGTGTTCCCAAGTGAATATATGGCCTAAAGTAATTTTTCAAGGAGACCTTTATGTTTTAAGTTATGTGCTTTAAGTTAAAATATTTATTTACCAATATGTGTTATTTTTGCTTTATAAAATTAATAGCAAATTGACTGCAAGCTTAAAGCATACCAGTAACTATATGTCATGTTTTAAATTTAGTAAAATCACAGCTCTTGATATAACCACAGCAAAAATTAGTAAATTAAAATTACAGCTCTTCTTCCTCTCAAAAAAAATAAAATAAAACCACAGCTCTTCTTTGCACATACACGCAACAAACCGGATCTGTTTGACGTTGCAGATTTGGTGCAATCATGACTTTAACTTCTGTTTTGGGAGTTTTTCATTTGTTGCTTTCGGGGTTCTGTCTTGTTCCGCATTTTTATTCTTTTTGTTCTGTTCCAGACTTCTCCGCTTTTTAATTGGCATTTACCAGTTTGATTATATTATAGAATATATTGTATTGGTTTATGATTTTTAAAAAGAATATCAACACGTGATTTTTTTCCGTCAACTATTGATATATCTTATGTTGTCTTATAAAGTAAATTGCTTATTCTAGAGAAACCAAAACTATATGCAGCAACCTAAGCTTTTTATCTGCATGCGGTAAAGAAAAGCTTTTATCTGCGTGTAATTAAAAATGTGGGAAAAACTGACCAAATTGATGATTCTTAGACAAGGGACAAATATAGGTAGTACCGAATACTCATTTCGTTAATGAATATGTTCAAATTTCATGAGCAACAAAGTGCAATTGTAACTCAATTGTTCTGTGTTTATCTCAGTTCAGTAAGAAAGGAAATTTTGAACTTTTGGTCTGCATGTAACAGAAAGCAAGCAACATAAAACCACAACATAGTTCTGATGGAAATTAATCGATTTCGGAAGATATCACACTTAGTTAAGTAATAATGCTGCTTTTATATATCTGAATTCAACCATGATACAACTTTACATTAACCATAATCTACGACTAAAATGTTTAAGCTATGCCAAATTATAAGTAGAAATTGGAATCTCAAAGCATATAGCAAACGGGTTTAAATTAAAACACAACTAATTTTTCTTCACTAAAACACGACACATGACATGATGCATGGAGTCAACCATCTTACATGTTCATTATTTTGGTACACACCAACTACTACTTATTTATTACACCAAACAGTCTAAGACTTTCTTTTATTAGAGTCAACCATATTATCTATATATTTATTAATTAATTCATGCCTTTCCCTAATTAATCACCACCACCTTCACCATAACCCCCACCATGACCATAACCAGAGCCCTGCCCAGAGCCTCCACCACCGCCGCCACCACCTCCTCCACCACCGCCTCCAGCACCACCACGACCACCACCGCGACTTCTACCGCCTGATCCTGAACCAGCCCGAGAGCCTGCATATGAGCCTGCCTCCGACCCTGCCCCGGAACCAGAACTAGAAGACGAAGATGATGATGAACTTGATGAAGAACTAGAACCAGAGCCAGAGCCAGAGCCGGCTCCTGCTCCGGCTCCAGAGCCACTACCACCTCCAATTCCCAAGCCTACTCCTGCACCAAGTCCAATTCCCAACCCACCAAGGTCCAAACCCAAATCCTTCCTTGCTACTCTGCTTTCTGATTCAATAACTGACATCAAAACAAGCACCACAAGTAAACAACATGACCAAGGTGCAGCCATTGATTCCTTGTTATTAATTATAATGTATAGCTTGAAGTAGCAAATTAAGCCAACTATATAGTACAATTATATAGTATAGAATTGAAAAAACTTTAGAGGGTATGTATAGTATTTGATTTGTTGGCTACTATGAAGAGGCCTTAGAGGTTTTTGGAGTATTTATAGATGCTGAATGCTATGGTTAATGGCATGGCGTGAAATTAAGTTGTAGAGTATGGTGTTGGTGTGAAAATCCGGAATGATTATTTTAAGTTAGAGGCTAGAAAGTGGAGGAGATCATATTGGCGTGGCATATTTGGATTTGGATGGATAAAATCTTGTGGTTGAAACGCCTTGAACTTGCTCATTGGCATGATTTATGGCATGAGCCAATACAATGCCGACTCATATGATGGCCACTCAACTTAGTGGAGGATGAAAGGTTGTTTATTGTTGAGTATGCATGGTATGGTACTATGAAACAGTTATAAAAACACGGACTCGACTCGACATTTTCGCTCATATTTTGATTTTAAAATATATTAGTGACCCATTTCAAAAAATATATAAATAAATTAGTGATCCTTTGTGTGACAGCTCATCTCATGGTTATGGTATAGGGAATTTGTTAAACATACGAAAGCATGCATTTTGCTTTCCAGTGGTGGTGCCACTGCCAGTCTCCTAATTTTTGTATAAGCTTGTAGTGGTATATTATTGATTTTTTGTTGCATGATGATCAATTTGTACTTAGATTACTATATCAGGTGCTCATTATTACCGAAGGTTCAAGAATGCTTTTATTAATCCCTGCGAGTGACTTGTTCAATGAGGATCAGTGCACAGTTCCGAACTCTTCTGTTTTAGATTCGTTTGTCAATGACCATATTTTAGGGTGATTTCTGTTTGGCAAATGTATGTGATCCGAGAGGATCTTGAATGGGGTAGTGTACCTGCAAGCAGGGCCATCCCCGACATTCCGCCCGTTACAATCTTGACAAATTTTCATATGAAGATAATTGAAAAAAAATCTAACAACACTTATAGCGATAGACAAAACAACTATGTTGTAGTTAAATATATGAGCAATGATTCAAACATGACTTTTACCTCTAGACGAGTAGGCATTGACAATGTATAATTGATGATAAATTTGCAAAATTGTTGTTTTTCTGACCTTTACCTATAGAAAAAAGACATTTAGCAGATTTTGACCATTGGTATAAGTTTTTTTTCCCTTTTTAAAATTTCGAGGCCCTATGCAAAGGGCTTGTTGCACTTGCGCAGGGTCAGCCCTGCTTGCAAGCACTCATTTGTTCAAGTATTAAGGTTAGTGTGAGGTAGTAAAATAGTGTGCATGTTGTTTCTAGGAGGAGTCTTTATACAATTGGGCTATTTAGAAGGAACGGCTGGAAAGTCGGTTGATGACGTTTTGTTTTAGTGACGTGATCTTGTTGCGAATAGAAATTTTTTTCTTTGGACACATGATGAGTTCAAAATTGATCTCAACCGCACCGCAAACACTCCATAAGAAGGTAAGGCTAATGTCATTTTTGACCAAGGCATCAACTGCTTGGTTAGTTTCTCTAAAAATATGTTTCCAATTTCTAGTCTTGAATGCACCGTCGTTATTCTGAAGAACATTCCGCGTGTTTCATTGTGACTCTAGCTAAGGCGGAAGTCTAGTAGAGATGGATCTTGGCTTTGTCCGAGACACAATGAATGTATGTATAAAATTGTAATCCAAATGAAGTGATTGTATTAAGTTCATGTTAAAGCAATTGTATTTTGATCATTTAAATCTACACTGAAATCCAATGCGGTTGCACGGGTTGATCAAAACCAATAGGGTTTTCTCAAGAAGATATCTCGTTTAATTCAGACTCAAGACCATTGTGGTTGTGAATGACAGATCAATGTCATCTAGAGGATTGTTGATCACACCAAGCTCATCTGATAGAGTCGTTATACTTTGAAGGTATTCAAAGATAGATAGAGAGCCTTCGTGGAGCCCGGGTTTTTCTTTGCTTGCATAGGCTTTGGTAAGGATATCCCATGCTTGGTTGGAAGTTTAGTGCACTGCCAAGTAGAGTGATAAGATTCTGATCCATGGGTGCGAGAATGGCATGAAAAATAAGTTGATCTTACCTTCTCCAATATACATAGTCTCCATGAGTTTTGACTTGACATTGAGTTGTGCCATCAACAAATTTGAGGAGATCATAACCAATGAGAAATGTTCATAACCAACAAGGAATAAATTGAATTGCACTTTGCATGTAGAAAAGTTAGATCCCGTGAGTTTGTTTGATTGATGACTACGTAGAACAACAATGAGTTTCAAACAGTAGAGTGATAGACAAACGAAGTTAACCGGTAACGAAGTTCGGTCAATTGTGCTCATATCTCACACTAGATAGGAGCTAAAGTTCCGTTTTATTGTGCCTGAGCCTCACTAGCCTCGCTCGTTCCTCCGTGTGATACTATATCCACATATATAAGCTAGGTAAATATTTGTGTAATTGTGATGTATTCTTTTTTTGGTTCTATTACAGATTTCTTCTATCTGTTTTATTGGATTTGCTTTGCTAAATGCTAATATATCAGTTTATTATCTTATATAATATATCGGTTGATATAAAAAGAGTATAATATCAACACTTGTTTTTTGTTTTTTATAAATGTATGGACACTTGCTTTTTTCTGTCAACTATATTGATATATCCTATAGAGTAAATTGCTTATTTTGGTGCAACCAAAACTATATATATGCAGTAACAAAGCTTTTATCTGCATGCAATTAGAAATGGGAAAAGATATTTAGACATACCTATATAGGTTTCAAATTTCATGTGCAACTAAGTGAAATTGTAACTTAATTATTAGAAAGGAAATTTAGAAGTTAGTGTGCATGAAACAGAAAGCAATACTTGTATGAGCACTTATACATGGACCACCTTAGGTGGCATACACTCTTTGGCACCAACACACAATTGTGACACGTGGCAAAAACATTAAAAGAGATGAGAGGGGATGATGATATGATGTGAAATTACTAAAACACTCCTAACACATGGGGTGTTTATGAGAGGTGTATAAAAAAGGATGTATATCTTTCTTTTTCCTACCTGTATATATGATATATCTGAATTCAACCATCGTACAACAGTGCCATCAATCTATACGAGTCAAAATTAAAGCTATGCCAGAGATTACAAGTAGATATTGGAAATTTGGAATCATAACAGGAAGACTAAAACAAAAGGTTGAAATTGAAACACAACTGATTTTCTTCACTAAAACACACATGATGCATGGAATCAACCATCTAACGTATTCATTATTTGATCCACACCAGCTACTACTTATATCTTCTTTTATTTAAGTCAACCATATGAATTATTTATATATTAGTCAATTCATGCATTTCCTTAATTAATCACCCCCACCTTCACCATAACCCCCACCATGACCATAACCCTCACCATAACCAGAGCCCTGCCCAGAGCCTCCACCACCTCCTCCACCACCACCTCCACCACCGCCACGACCACCACCACGACTTCTGCCACCTGATCCAGAACCAGCCCGAGAGCCTGCATATGAGCCTGCTTCCGACCCTGCCCCGGAGCCAGACCCAGAACTAGAAGACGAAGAGGACGATGAACTTGAGGAAGAGCTAGAACCAGAACCAGAGCCTGCTCCAGCTCCAGCTCCAGAGCCACTACCACCTCCAATTCCCAAACCAACTCCTGCACCAAGTCCAATTCCCAATCCACCAAGGTCCAAACCCAAATCCTTCCTAGCCACTCTGCTTTCTGATTCAATAACAGACACCAAAACAAACAGCGCAAGTAAACAACACGACCAAGGTGCAGCCATTAATGTAGCAGCTTGAGCCTTGAAGTAGCAAATCAAGCAAAGGTAAATTAAGGATATCGAACTATATAGTATACTATTTTGAACAGACTTTAGAGGGTATGCAGTGTATTTGTTGTTGATACTCTCAAGAGGTTTTGAAGTATTTATAGATGCTGAATGCTCTAGTTTTGGTGTGAACATGCGAAATGATTATTTTAAGTTTGAGGCTAGAAAGTGGGGGAAATCATATTTGCGTGGCATATTTGGATTTGGATGGACATAAACTTGTGGTTGAAGCGCCTTGAACATGCACATTCGCATGATTTATGACATGTGCCAATACAATATGTCGACTCATATGATGGCCACTCACCATAGTGGAGGATGAAAGGTTGTTTATTATTGACTATATGCATGATAATATGGCATATTGGAATGGTGTTTTTGCTCATTTTAAATTTTTTAATTGTTTGGACAGCTCATCTCATGGTTATAGGTGAGGTAGGGATTTTGTCTGTGCACACGAAAGTCTACTTTTTGCTTTGCCATTAGTGGTGGTGCCACTGTCAGTCACCTAAGTTCTGTATAAGGTAATAGTGATATATATATCATTAACTTTTTGTTGCATGGTGACCAATTTGCACTTAGATTACTATATCTAGCTAGGTCTTTATTCTAATAGAAGGTTCAAGAATGCTTTTATTTACCCTTCAGAGAGTGACTTACTCAGTGGGGGATCATTGATCATTTCTGAACTCTTCTTTTGGATTCATTTGTTAATGATCATATTCCTGGAGTGACTTCTAAGATAGGATGCTTGAAAATCGTTTGATATTTTAATAGTGATGGCACCACTCTCAGTGAACAGAAATTATGTATTGCATACTCTCACAATTTATAAGGCGATGGCCAATGTCGATTAAACAAAGAATAACAGTTTTTTTTTTTTGCGTAAATCAGGTATTATTCGTTCGCAACCGTAGAGACTAATCTCTCGAATTTGATGGCACTAAATGGACGGCAAACTCTCTCTAAAAGTTTTAAGTTGTTGCATAGCCAAGACTAAATTGAGACGAGGACATTCAACTTATACGTCTCTTTTGTTTTTGTTTGAGTTAACGGCTCAAATTACATTCGCATCTTTAAGGTTGACGTTGGTGACCCTGAACTTTCACTTAAAAGGTGAAGATGTTGGTTACCATCTGGAGTCATTTTCAAACATCCAAAAAATTGTCATCATCCCTTAAAATAAAAATTAGATCGTCGTGTTTTATTATTGTGTTTCTGTTTGGTACAATATGCATATATTTATGTCAAAATTTTCCTTCAATATATATCGAGTTTCAGGTGTCTTATATATATATTTTGTCAAAAAAAAAGGTGTCTTATATATATATTCAAAACTCTCTCTCTTTTAATCAAAAAAAGTTTCATAATTTAATATCATTATCATATTTTATAGATGATACATTATTCATAAATGTTGTATCAACCATTATTCATAAACTATACATTATCCATAATTTTGACACTCTTTTGTTTTTCTTATTTCTACACTATGAAGTATTTTTTTTGACAAAAATGTTCTAAACTATGAAGTTTTTGTGTGTGTGTATACACACCGGGTAAAATTATATTGGTAGTTAAGATTCTGAATTAAATTGATAACAATTAGTTGACTTAAAATAAATCACAGAGACTATGGAGAATCATCAAATATAAAGGATGAATGCTCTTTATATTGGTGATAGTGCTAATACTGTTCAGGTAGGAATTCCTTTATAACTATTTTTTCAGTTACTTTTATTTTTATAGATAGATAGATTAAATAAAATGATCATACTCAATAGAAAAAAGTTATTGTGATTATTTTACTATGATAATTTTTATATAAATCATAAGGGTTAAGCATTTGATTTCAATAAATGTAAAGTTATATCATATTCAATTTTGTTTAAAGACCATGAACTAATAGTGTAAGAAAATGTTTGCTTGCGATTTGGATCCTCAGCTGCAATGTCTACTAAATCTGAGCCACTGGATTAATTAAAATAGATAAATGATAATAAAAATATGAAAACTGCCAATTACGGCAATGTCGTGCGCGCGTTATTTTGTTTTCGATTGGCAAAGAGTGAGAATGACAAAATCTTCAGATACACAGTCTCTTTCAACAATCACCTATTCGAACCCCTAAATTTCTTTTGGGTGCGGAGGCAAGTTGCAAAACGCGATTTGAAGAACTAGGGATCATAAATTGCCATCGTTCATTGATCAGTGGTCCTCTATCTTTTTGTGGTTCTGTGAATTGGGTTAAACAGAGAGATAAGTTTTTCAGGTTTTAACATTGATAAAACTAAAAGAAATTTTATTAGAAATCACTGCTTTGTGCTTCCTATAAAATGGATAAGTTATTGAGTGTGGCTCTCTGTGTTTTGGTATGTACTTTGAGGTGGATGGTGAATTGGTGATTAATTTTACTGCGGAGTCACAAGTGATTTTAACTAATATTTCTTCTGCAATTTTCTGGTATTGGTGGCTTAGCTTTACAATTGCCTCAGTCTCAAATTCGGACAATTATTAGAATTGTTTTTGGAGGATGATCACAGTTTTCGTTGAGTTCCAGCTGGACATCCACATCTCAAGCCATGCTCTTGTCATAGGATTATGTTCGTATTTTGTCATGTGAGTTGTTAGGTTGCAATTAGATTTATTGGCTGTACTGGATTTTGTATGGCATTTAGCAGGGTTTTTTAGTAAAGTTTAGTTCTCCTTAAATAGAGATATGGTCATTGGGGAGCAAGTTGTGTGGACTTATGCATGCCTTGTGGCTTGGTAGAGTTTGGTTTGGTTAGTGCATACTAGTTTGTAAGATTTGAAAGTGCAAAAGAGATTGTACAAACAAGAAATTCATTTACTGGTTTGGAGTATTATATCATGTTGCTTGGATTTTAAATTAAAAAATTATTTTAATGACGGTACAAACTCATTTTAGAGAAGCTAAACACATAACAATATATCATTTGATTATTTAAAAATAATGCAAATTTGGCAAAATGTGTCGGAAACCTATCAAGCTATTTTTGAACGTGCGTGTAAGTTGTTACAAGGATGGAAGGAAGCAAATATGTGTAAAGCTAGGCTGGGGGAGGGCGAACAGAAGCCTGTTATGCGTGCTGTCAGCACCGTATCAGCCGACAGGAGCAGCAGTTCAGCGATGGGAGAGGGCGAACAACAGTTTGTTACGCGTGCTGTCAGCACCGTATCAGCTGGCAGCAGCAGTTCCACGCAGCAGCAGCACATCAGGTGGCAGAAACGAGGCAGGGGAAGGCTTAAGTGTAATGTCGACGCGGCATTCTCGAGTTCCTTGAATGTTATTGGTGTTGGTATGTGTGTAAGAGACGAAGCTGGACAGTTTGTGGCAGCCAAGACACTACGGTCTAGTCCTATATGTGAATCGGGTATAGGTGAAGCTTTGGGCCTCTCATACGCTATCCAATGGGTACATGAGCTGCAACTCACTAATGTCGACTTTGAGATGGATGTCAAAAGGGTTGTAGATTATTACAATAAGGGAAGCAATGATATATCCGAATTCAGCGCAATCATTGATGATTGTAGACGTCGATGTTGTTATTGGTTTGAAAACTCTAAGACAAGGCTGCCACCCCCCAATACCATACCATTACCTACACTACTGTTTGAAAGAAAAACAAACCAAAAGCCATAGCAGCCAACAACCGTGCATGACCAGCCCTTGAAGCATGAACTGGAAAAAAACCACCCCACAGAAAAAACCAAAGACAGCTACTGCACCTTCAATTTGTGTGAGTGTGTCCAAATGTTTTACATTTGTGGTTTCCACACAAGTATTCATCATCATTTTATACTTTGGTTCTAATTATAACAATATAGAATTCATTTACTTTTGAAGACAAGAAAAGCAAATGGATGTGTTACTTGCATTGACATTTGACAGCACCTAATCAAACAGCAAAGAAATAGTACAATAATTGTAAAAGGGGCTTATGTAAAGCAACACCTAATTAAAAATTCATGATAACACTTAAATAACTAATCAAAAATAGCAGCTAATAAAAAAACTCATGTCAACACTGAATTTGTATCATAAGCTCTTCAAC
>Ga0228710_1004018_pt1 | contig 23247 bp, 16 predicted proteins | sample MedpolnodulmetaG_FD_177995 | JGI IMG/M metagenome (GOLD analysis project Ga0228710, IMG submission 177995) | Root nodule microbial communities from Medicago polymorpha collected in Santa Monica, California, United States - pink nodules | ecosystem: Host-associated > Plants > Roots > Nodule...
CAACAAGTCTCAAGTGAGTGTGTGTGTGTAGTCCAACCCTTTTCTTGCTCCTGTATAAGATAGATATTATGAGGAAACAAGTTCTAATCTTAGCACTAAACCAACCGAGAAAAGTCTTTTCTTCATTCCATATAAGAAAGATGGGAATTAATTAGATTTATTTGACAATTTAACGTCTTGGGGGCTTGCAGATTGCTTAAGGGATACCACATTCTCATAGGAAGTCAGCGAGGGGGTATCCTTTCCTCCTAGATTCAATGATCACCCTAAGTAGTGATGCAAAAATTATAAGTTAAAAGACACCATCTTCACATAGGAAGTCAGCGAGGGGGTATCCTTTCCCCCTAGAGTCGACAATGACTATTAATTATGCATTTGATTTCATTCCCTCTTTTAGAAGGATTTTTGGAAGCTACCTTGTGATCGAAGAAATAAGTGATATCTTACTCTTATATATATTCCATCGAAGTTTGACTCATCGAAGTTGGGCTTGCTGAAAATGCTCAAGGCGCGTGTTTTGGTTCGACAAACAGGAAGTATCGAGGAGCAGTTGATTTCGATAAGGTCAAGCAACGGATATCCCCAAGAAACACATATTCGAAATTCAAATCGAATGGATATCTGTTGTCCGTTTATAGCAGTTATATGTTCAAATCCTATGTAGGTAGTTATTTTCTATTAGTATAAATAGTAGTTTCTCGCAAGGAAAAGTGGTCACAATTCAATCATACAAAAAACTTACACTCAAACTATCCGCATTCAAGAGAGAAACGAGTCACAAGTTGCAATGTATGAACATGTGTACCAATTTACATTCAATCAATGCAATTTAAGTTTGTTTACGTAAGTATCTTTGCAATTTATTTGTTCTTTGCAAGCAATTTCTTTTAAGTCATTTTGAAAGTAACTTCGACAAATTTAACCAAGTTAAATTCGATAGATATCTTCATAATTTTTATATGTTATCGAAGAACAATCATGAATTTCTGGCAAAAGAAAAGCACAATATGTCCTTAAGATTTACTAGTTGATATTGCAAGTAATAAATTTTAAACCAACAGTTGTTTACCAAAAATCAATGTAAACAATCTCATAAGTAAACGCAATAGTCACCTTAGGCAATAAGAATTTGGTAAATAAGAATTAATGTCATAATAAAATGTCAATTCAAATTTATTTTCCACACATTCATTAGTGTGACAACATTTGCTACTCGCATAGTAGTACTGAACACGTTAGAAATTAACATGCAAATGTCTTTTTATCCATTGATAAGTGTCGGATGAACTTTGTTCTAATTATGTATCTTATATGCTTCTCATATTAGCCGGTGATTAATAGATCAATCTAATATTAATTTGTTTATATATACTTGTTTCCACACTTTGCATCTATAGCTGCATAAAGTTCTAATCCTTAAAAGTATTTTACTGAAAAGTGAGATTGATTGGCTTTATATCACACCAAGTCAAAATTCATTAGTGTATTTGATGAAGTCTAGAGGAATGCCTTTTCTTTTTTACATCATCCCTTATTACAGTAACTTATAGGGAAATGCTAACCATTGCCCTCAGGGCAATATTTAAGGAAGCAAATATAGTAATCTCGCATTGGAACTTGTGCACTTAACTCCCCAAAAGTTTAAAAAGTGGTATTTTCAACTTAAAACTTTCTTTTTTAGGTTTCCTTAACCATTGCCCTAAAGGCACCGGTTAGCATAACCCTAAATTATAATACGGTATTTGCGCTATTAAGTTGCAGCTTATAACAATGAAAACTGGATCTGGTAGCAACAATTGTAAATCGATTCTAACGCAAACGAAAACATGACTATTGATAAAATATTTAGTTTGGATTACAAAACCATCAACATAAAGGCATTAGATGATAACTAAAAGTACTTGCAACCAAAATAAAAACAATCCAGCAACATTGAATAAAGTTGCAATTTGAACAAATGCAAAATGCCAGTAGGACTAAAATTGCACAGATGCAAATTCTACGCAACCAATCTCAATTTTGTTCGACGGGATCAACCTTCACACGGACAATTTTGTTCGGAATTGGATCCAATGGAGCGGTGAAAACATGAAGATAAAAAATGTTATTTTTAAAGTCTGAATGAACTCGCAGAATAAGCATAGAACATAAACAGATTACTAACCTTTCAAGGAATGCAACGTCAACATGGTTTCAACGTCACGTCTGCCATCAGAGGTTCGATGATGCGTTGATAGAACTCGTTATAGTTGAATGTAAACTGCAAACAAAGGAGGGTGCAAATGCACGTGTATATATAGAGTGAAATGGAGAATTTGAATCATAGTTATGTGTGTACATAAAGGATGATGATTGGGTAGTTTGAATCTCATATTCATTGTAGAAAGGTATATCAAAAGTCATAACAAATGCTTGAGGGTTTAGTGGTTAGTTGGAAGATATGATCGCATTAAATGATGGCAAGGGAGGGAAAACTTGGAGCGTTTAGGGCTAAATGTCAGCTTAACAAGTTTAGCTTTTATAATAAGGGATGTGGTCTTGGACCCTTTCTACTTCGTTATCATTGACTTAAGGCCCAATATTTATTTGCACCCACATCTAGATTTACCTTGTCCTCAAGTTTACAGTTGAGATACGCTTTCAGCGATTCAAGTCAATTTTCTCAAGTCTCCTCAGCAGCGGATAGGCCTTCTCAATGCACAAGAACATGTGTGATCACACCCTTAGCAGTATGAAGCTTGTTTTTCCCCAAGATGAGTGCCAGTTGCAAAGGAACCAAGACCCATGTGACTGAGTCGTCTATGGGTAGGATTTGCAACAGTGGCTGTCCAAAGAACGACTTAAGCTTCAAAACGTGAAACACCAGGTGAATTCGTGCTTCATGAGGAAGGGAGAGTTCATAAGCAATAAAGCCAATTCATTTGATAATTTGGTTCAAATATTTCTGTTCTTCTCACTTTCTTCTCATATTTGAGGGGAAAGCGTCTTTGCGTGGGGTCCATATATTTGTTTCTTTCTTTTTACTATTTTAATTTGTTTCGAACAAAAGAAAAGCCTTTTTTCCATAAACTTTCTCTCCCTCTCACTATATTTTTCTTAAAGGAAGAGAACCCGAGTTCTTATAAACTACATCACTTTAGACATGAAGATATCATTGATTTGTTTAACAATAATTTGACAAATAAAATTATCAAATTTTGACATAAATGACTGGATTTAATAAAGTGTCACAATTCCTTAATCTTTCATGGAACAAAATTCACTACTAAAAAGGCAAAAATTAATGTGGAAAATTTAGAGAGAAAAAACGTGAAATCTCTCACTAATTTCGTCATTAAATTTTGCGATCAAGGAATTTTTAAAGGATTTTATGTTTTCCATCACTAACATCCCTCCCTAACTTTGCTTTTTCTAATAGTGACTAACCATAGTTTTAAATTGTAGTTATTGACGTTCAAAATCCCAGGGAACTCCATTCAGTAAAGGAAAAGTCTAATATTTGACCTTAATGCAAATATTAAGAAACCCAAAGAAAAAATTATGTTATAAAAATTGTATCAATTTATTTTTTTCATAATTTATATTTGTGGAATCTTTAACATGTGCCCTCAAATTAGCATGATCTATATCAATAAATTAATTAACTGTTTATTAAATATAATTAACTACATAAGTTATTTGAGTATAAGTCAACTTCATGTGAATATACTATGTTGGAACAAAATGTGTTTAACATTACCCTTTGAGTTTTGATGATAACAAGGTATTAAAAATTGTCAAATGGATATGCTAATATTTGTTCAAGTGTGCAGGATCATAGACAAAAAATTTAGTGTCTCTTTTAAAGCATAGGTTATGGAAGAACAAATGAGAGCAATGGAATCAACAAGAAGGAAACTTGAAGCATCTGAAGAAAAGAGGTTCTGAAGTACATCAGAAGTTGGCGTCATCAGAAGCACTCTCTACAGAAGTTAGTCACCAGAAGCTGACATCATCAGAAGCTCTGAAGATCAACAGGAGCTGAAGATCATCAGGAGCTGAAAGAATTGAAGCTTCAAAGGTTGTTCTAATGATTTAATCACGCATGTCATTGCAGATGACTGGAAGAATGAAGCAACGACTAATTCAATTGGATTTGAAGGCATTGGATGCTTATTCTTTGGAGAACGTTGAAAACGGACAATTGTACAAAGTGTACAACCACTATCTCCACTACTCTATTTTATGTCTGCTAGTACAAGAACCACAGTTGTGCCTGCAACGGTGTTACTCCCACTAGTGCAAATCAATGATACAAGACCTGTTTTTTTAGAGATTTAAGACTACTTTTGCACAAACACAGGTCTGAAATCTTTAAAAATCAGGTCTTGTATCCCTGATTTGCACTAGTGTCCAGACTTGGAATGAATTTGAAATTGATCCTTCATCAGACAATAAGCAAATCAGGCATAAGATCATTGGTGATTTGATCAAGCTTCAAACGACTCTTTTTCTTTGATGTGCTGGCAATCAACAACGTGTCTTTCACACCTCTATATAAAGGAGTGAAGACTTAGAAAATTGTAAGACTCATATACAACAATTTACAAGTGTCAAAACTCTACTGAAATTGTTCCACATCAAGTTCACTTAGAATTTCTTAACAACTTTCATATCTTAGAAATTCTAGAGTCTTAAAGAGTTTGTATCTGATCTATATTGTGAACACCACTGATTGTATATCATGTGTTTAACCTCAAAAAAATTTCTTTGTAATTCTGTTTGAATACAAGTCTCTTGCAGTTGTGCTTGAGCATTGGAAGTCTCTTAATTGTGTTCTTGAGCATAGGAAATCTCTTGCAGTTGTGCTTGAGTAAGTTTGAAGTCTCTTGCTAGTTTTAGCAGTGAGCAGTTGTAATCAGATATTACATTTTAGTGAACTCTCCTTGGAAGTGCAAGGGGGACAAGACTACTTCCGGTTTGTGGAAGGAACATGTATAATTGTTTTGTGTCTTTCGTCTCTCTCTCTCTTTTTTTTTATCCGCTGCAATTAGATTCTGATCATCACCTCAGAAGCTGAACTCTATCTGCTTCTGATCAGTGACTTCAGTAGGAGAAAACGAAGAAAAAACAAACACAATTGAACCTCCCCTTCTTGTGTTTTTCTCACCTTCATACTAAAGTTTAATTTATATACACCATGGTTGTACAGTTGTTTTTATATATTTACTCAACATTCTGTTGTTAGATCAATTAAAACAAGGGTGTTGCTAACCGGTGCCTCCGGGGCATTGGTTAAGGAGCAATAAATGAACAGATTTTACCTATGTTGCTTCAACTAAAGTGATAAATAAGTCAACTAATTAAAATAAAAAAAAGGTTGTATATTCAATTAAAATAGTCTAAAATAAATTAACAATTCCAAAGATAAAACATAACCAATTAAAATATCAAATACAACCTCTCAAAAAAAATATCAAATACAAAATCATCAAATGTGTAGAAATTCCATGCTTGTATCACAAAATAAGAAATTTAATAGAGTATTGATTGCCGTTTTCTTATTTTAATTAGTTGACTTATTTATGACTTTAATTAAGGTAAAATAAGAGAGATTTGTTCATTTACTGTTGCTTAACCAGTGCCAGGCACCGGATAGCATTACCTTAAAACAATATGACAAATCATACGATTCTAACTCATTAAATGATGTCCGGTTAAATAAAAACTCATTGAGTTGTGTAACAGTATATCAGTTTATGTTTGTGGGAAACTTTTTTAAACCTTACATTAATTAAACACATTTAACAAAGATTTTAATTAATATACTCTATCAATATATAATTTATACAGATATACTACTTCCGTTCCTATATATAAGACCCCTTTGTCAAAATTACGGAAATTAAGAAGGTAAATATTTGTATTAAAGTTGTTTGTAATCATTACTTTTTTTCAATTCTATTCTTTAGAGAGAGAGAGTTAGTTTATGTCTTCAACATGCTATTTAATGCTAATTGAAGAAAAAGATGTATGATAAATAAAGACATGTATGTAAAGAAATAATTAATGTAGTTAAAAATAGCAAAGGAGTCTTATAAAAAGGGACAAAAAAATTTTCTTTCAAAAAGGTCTTATAATTAGGGAGGGAGGTAGTATTTAATAATGTGTTACCACATCAATTAATGAGTATAATAACTCATACTACCTTAGTTTCACAATACTTGTTCATTTTGAAGAATAATTTTGTTTCATTTACTTGTCACTTTCAAGTTTCAATGCAACGTTAATTATTGGGTTATCAATAATACCTTTACCTATTTATTTTAGAGAGAGAAATGATATAATGAAATAATAAATGAATAAGGGTATTATAGAAAAAACACAAAGAATTTCGTCAAAAATGACAACATTTATTTGATTTTTTGGTGTAATTTCTTCAAAATTGACAAGTATTATGAAACAGAGGAAATATTATTTTAAACATTCAAACTTAAGTGATTGTTTAACGTACACTTATCCAGATATGACACCATTTAAGATTTATGAGAAAATGTTGTTGGGTCTAAATATAAAAAATACAATTCTACGGTCGTTATAAAGTTTTGATCTAAGCCGAGAGAAATTATGGGTTTAATGTTGCTGGGAAATTTTTGTTGTGTTTGTGGTGCATGTGGGAGAGAGAGACAATGTTCTTGGGATTTTGTTTTTGAATTTTATTTGATGTTTTTTATATTTTTATTTTATTTTTTAATGTGTTAATTAATAAAATAAATTCAAATGTAATAAAAAAATAAAAAAAATTCTAAATCAATGTGCGACATCATTCATTTTGCACAATCAAAATTTGTAAGAACAAAATCAAAGTATTTTAATATGACATGAAAAATCTCAACTTTTTTTTAAATGATATATCAAAACTCTTCCAAACAATGTGAGGTTAATAAGAGGAGTGTTATTGACCTTCTCTAACATTTTTTTAATACTCATTCTCTTATTGAATGAAATCCTCACATATTTGAAATGAATCTCACATAATGTGACGAGATTCACATCAATTTCACTCAATTAAAAAGTGAATATTAAGATAAATATTAAAAAAAAAAGTATTGCATGTGGCTATGTTGTATCTGGGTCATATGGAACGAAAGGAACCAAAGGCTGTTTTCTAATAAAATTAAATCAGTTGAACATCTTTTGGAAAAGGTAAAAGTCACTTCTCTGAATTGGTTGAAAACTAAGAATGATTGATTTCCTTTTGGTTACTGTATGTGGTGGCAGCAACCCTTTATCTGTTTGGGGATTGGATGACCGTTGTCAACCTTTTTGATGTCTCAGGATTGATTTCTGTAACTTTTTTCTGCTTCTTTTAGCACTCCTTGTGCTAGAGAGTAGAATTATTTGTTAATATATCTCATTTTGCCTTGTTTAAAAAAAATATTAAAAAAAAAAGTATTCTTAACATTTCTCGTTCAATAAACATTATTTAATTTGTCTACGTAAACTTAACTCAACTGGTAAAAACAACATATAATATATGCAAGTTCAAAGTTCGAACTCTAAACGATATCAAAACATTAGGTAACCCAAAAAAAAATATAACATCTCTCAAGAAAACACACAACTCAATGATATGATATATACCAAAAGCCTAAAACACATGTTCCCGAAGTAGTTGGAGAGTAAGTCATCTATCAATCGAAATCACCGGATCACGTCTTAACCGACTGAACATCACCTTACATCATCATCATCATCATCATCTCTCACACACAGAGACAAAAAAACATGGCGAAGCGTTTCTTCCACACTTTCTCTACTACTCTCCAACAACATTGCACCCAACATGTTCGACGTTATTACCCAACGAAAAAAACTACACATTTTCAATACAATACTTCACAAACGCATAATCGTTCTTTTTCTTCTTCTTCTTGTTCAAACTCTAACAAGGTTGGATTTGGGTTTGTGGGTTGGTATTTGCGTAAGCTTGAAACTTACCCTGTTATTACTAAGTGTATAACTTCCTCGTTAATTTTTACTGCTGCTGATCTTACTTCACAGGTAATAGTAATAACTCTTTCATTATACTGATATATATATATATGGTTATATATTTATTATATGTAATATAATCTTTGTTATGTTGATACTTTTGATCGAAGTTGTGTTTGGTGTCTGACACGTTTCTGTATATGATATTGACACGACACATATAATTATATTTATGTCATTTTTTAAGATTATTACCGATGTCATGTTAGTTACTATACTATCTTTTGTAGTACCGACACTTCTGATTGAAGGTGTGTCTGACACGACATTGACGTATATAATTACATAAATGCTAACACTCTCTTTAACACTCTATTTAACACTCACTATATTGTTGATTTATCAGGTCCATTTTATGTAAGTTTGTGGATCTCACCATTTTATGTGGATCCATTTCTAAAATATGGGGATGATACAAGTTTCATCCAACAAAGTAGTGGGTGTTAGAAATAAAGTGTTCATAGCACCCCTCTTACATTTCATTATGTCATTTTTTTAAAAATTATCTATGGGTGTCAAATTAATTATTATATTGTCACTTCTGATTGAAGGTGTGTCCATGTGACCAACATGTTACTATATTTGTCCATCTGACCAACATGTTACTATATTTGTCCATCTGCAGTCATATTGCTAGATGAAATAATGCTACAAGATGTAGAAAATATTTCAAGTCTTTGCCTCGTAAAATATTTTCGAGTATCTAAGATGATCTCTTAGCATTAGTTACTAGATTTAACCACATTTTGTTATCTGTTTAAATATATGATTAGGACTTTAGGAGTCTATATCTAGTATAAATAGGGGTTAGTGCTTTGTATATTCATGGATCTGTTTAGCTTTGCCTTGCTTGGTAGGTCATCGGTTCAAACTTAGAAATAGCCTCTCCGCTTGCGGGAGTACAGCCCTGTACATCTACCTGCCTACCCGACCTAATGTAATGGGAGCCTCACACAATTGACTTCCCTTATGGTGTGTTGCGAAGTGTTTCATATTCTTGCTACTGTATTATCATCCAGTTGCTTTTTCGGAGTTGATATGTTCTGCTATGACCTGTTCTGCCTTATACTATGTGTTCTTTTCATTTTGGTTATTGTTTGTTTAACATTTAGAAAGTTGATGGGATTAGGGACCATGATTCAACTTATTTTTCAATCTGGTGTTTACCACTTCTTTTGTTAACAATGAATGTATCATACCAAATGGTGGTCTCTTCTTTCAGATAATCGTTCTGTTCTGACTTCTTTCCTAGAGATAAATTATGGTGACTTCTCTTCCAATGATGATGTACGAGAGACCATTAGAATATCTAGATTATATCTCGTTGTATGTTTATTGTATCTTAAATATTTTATAGTATCTTAGATGATTTCTTAGATTTTTAAATATCTAGATTTCTGTGGTATAATGATTAGAGTTGCTTCTATGACTAAGAAGTCATAGGTTTGAGGTGTGAGGTAAGACAGACTACTTAAAGTGGAACTATAATAATTTTGGCATATGAGAGTACTTTTCAAAATGTCGAGATGAAGAAACTAGTTTCAACTTATACAAGCGTGATAGATAATCGTAGTCTGTTAGTTAAGTTTAGCTAATTAATTGATTAGACAGATGAAGTTTGGATGGGATGTGATAATAAGGAGAGAGGAGAATGAGAAAGCGGTTTGGAAAATAAGTTAGAAGAGTATATTCTACATTCATTCCTCAATTTCAAAATTCTATAATCTTTCTCTTAGTACCAGTTGATTCTATAAATGAATTATTTTTTCAATCCCAAAGTTACTGCAAAATTCTTTAAATATTTCTTATTCCATAAGTGCTTCTTGAGAAGTTTATCTAACTAAGCTCATGCTATATATTAACTTAATCTTCTGAAAATGTTATTTCAATCTAAAAATATTCGCGAGCCTAATTATTTTAGGTCTTTGTGTCTTCACTAACCTATTGATTTATTCATGTTAGATGATTACATTACCCTCTTCTGCTTCGTATGATTTAAAGAGGACATCCCGCATGGCAATATATGGGCTGCTAATCTTGGGACCATCACAGCATAAGTATTTTAATTTTCTGTCCAAAATTTTACCTAACAGAGATGTGGCAACAACCTTGAAGAAAATTTTAATGGGACAAGCTGTATTCGGACCTGTCATCAATACTGTTTTCTTCTCCTACATTGGTGCTTTACAAGGTAATTTTTCATATTTTTTAAATGGTGACTTTTCTCAACTCTTTAATCCCGTGAGTTTATATGATAGTTCATTGACATAATTTTCAATTGATTTTGATTGTTTTGTATTCCAATATAAGAATCAGTTTGGATATGAATTCTCTAAAGTGAGGAGAATTCCTAAAGATTATATGTCACTTTTAAATGCTGAGGAACCAAATGCTAGAAACATAATAAAGAGGAATCGAAAGCGAAAATGATAAATATTGAGACTTAACATATTTAAACCTTAATTTATATGGAATGATCATGCACTACTGCTTTTTTACTCAGTTTTTGCAAAGGAATTAAGGTCATTAATTGGTGATTCTGTTTCTTTATGGTTATTGGTGATTCTAAATTCCCTTTTCGATGCCAAAATCAGGTGAAAGTGGGCCTGAAATTGTTGCCAGGCTGAAGCGAGATCTAATTCCTACATTAATAGGCGGTGCTATGTTTTGGCCTGTATGTGATTTTGTCACCTTCAAATTCGTTCCAGTCCATTTACAGGTTTGTACAGTTCGACGAATGCCATTGTCAGAACTTAATTTTCTGTTATAACTTTCATTTTCATCATGATGTTCAACTCAGCAGTAGGTAACTGTCTTGATTTTTAGATAATGTATCTTTCTTTTTCATAATTGCTGCAGCCACTGATGAATAGTTCCTGCGCATACGTGTGGACCATTTATTTAACTTACATGGCAAACCGAACAAACTTGACCGAAGCTTAGGTCTTTGTTTGAATATAAGTATTTAGTGTTCTAAAGCAATCTTTTATAGCTTAGCATTATTTGGCTGCAAGGATATGTAACTTAGGTATAAAAATCATGGTAACGGCAAGTTTATAGATTTTGTATCAATTTGGTATTCAATTTTGTTTTGTATATAGCTTTTAGTTCACTTTCTTAGACTCCCTCTTTAATCTGAATTGAGTGCTTTGTTGAAATGTCTTCTTTCCTTGAAATGTCTTCACTTTTTGTCTATTTGTCACTAAAGACTAAAGTACTCTATTGAGACTAGTTTTACGAAGTGGCCTTTTGTTCCTCAATAATTCCAAGGGAATAAACCACCCCATCTCTCTCATTTTTCATAACAATTGATCAATTAGATGAGAATTTTTAAGTTTCTAGTGTTTCAAATTTCAAATTTTGTTAAAGAAAATAAAAAAGTTTGTGGATGAGATTGTTATAATATTATAACATTTTTAGTAAAATTTCATTTCAAAAATATAGGCTAAATTGCATTTTTGGTCCCTTAACTATTTAGGTAGTATCGCTTTGGTCCCTTAATTAAAATTCGATTTATTTTGGTCCCTAAACTTCTCTTCGTTACACATTTTGGCTCTTTCCGTTAGTTTTAATTCAAAAATGTTTGGGTTTTCTTCATTTTCTTCTTGAATTTTTCTGGGATTCTTGTTGTTGAAGGTTAATGGAGATGATATGAAGATGAAAAAGAGAAGAAAATGATGAAAACCTAGGCGCTTACTTTTGTATAGGCGCTTTGTTTTCATTCAACAACAAAAAAGCATGCTTGTCTGTTTCGAAAACAAGCATATTAGGGTCGGTCCACTCCTTTTGCAAGTCATCCATCAAAGCTTCGAGATCCCCTCCAGCATTGTCTAGGTCGTGACCAACATCTTGTTGAGAATCCTCATCTTTACGCGGAAAATCAATGACTTCTTCGGTTAAAAAAGCATCTTCCCCTAAATTGCACCCCCATTCTTCAACCAATTTTATAGAAAATTTTCATCCATCCACCAAAACTATCGTTGTTGTATTCAAGACCTGCAAAGAAGTAGTAGAAATTAAAATACGAGCATAGTCAATTCGCCCTCTATCCGAAGTACATTCATCTGCCTGAACAAACTTGCCACATTTTGAAACACAAAGTTTAAAGAAGTTTGTGTTCCAAGCATGAGTCGGCGTACCATATACTCGTAACCAAGCACCATGTTCATACCTTAAATCCTCATATGACCATTTATGCACATTAGAAAGAAACATTCTAAAAAAGTCGACAACGTCGTTAAATACCTTCCAGATATCGTCGTTACTACGACAACGGAGAAAAACTTTGTCACCGCCCATCGAAATTACCTCCAAATCAACAAAGCCTGCGTCTTCCACACGATGTTGAATAGATAAAATAGTTTCCCCTGTTACCACCGTTGCCACAACACCGGAACCAGCCCATTCCCGATCAACTGGATCAGACTTATATTCCAGCAACACTAGTTGATCCATCTCTTCTTCGGTCACCCTAGTTGTCCTTCCCTCCTCATCAACATTCAAATAAATCACATCTTCCATCTTCCCCACCCTCGGCCTCCCTTCTTCCACCTTCGTTAACACTGGTGAGTTCCCGACCTCTCTCTCCGTCCGAGCCTCCTTCGTGTTTCCACCTACTCCCTGTACTCGCACCACCACTTGCTCAACCCTCACATTATTTTCTCCCTCCCCGCTTCTTCCCCTTCTTAACACTGCATCTACTCCCTTACCCTTCCTTACTTTATTTTCTCCCTCCCCATGAACACGTGCCGCCTCCTTCTCCTCTACCCGACCTTTCACACTACGCCTAGCCATCTTAGAAACAACAAGTGATTTCTTGTCGTTCTCTGCAAACCTATTAAACCATGCCTCCCGCTCCCAAACCCTAAGATGACCAAACCAGACATTGTTTAAAGCATTCGAAAGTTTCTTTGTATTCTTAACATTCTGAAATCGTACAAATTCGTAAACTGGTCCTCGTGCATTACGTTGACGAGCAACGAAAACATCAGTCAGAACTCCGCATCTCTTATTTATAAATGTTAACCCGTCTTGCTATAGTTAACCTAATTTTTCCCTCCACACTTTTGCATTTAATGTTTATCTAAAGTAAAATAAAATTATGTTCCCAATTAGATGCTATTTTTTTGGAAAGGAATAACCGTTAACCCGTCTCACTATATCTCTTACTTATAAATGTTAACCTATCTCGCTATACTTAACCTAATTTTTCCCTCCACACTTTTGCATTTAATGTTTATCAAGAGTAAAATAAAATTATGTTCCAAATTAGATGCTATTTTTTTGGAAAGGAATAACCGTTAACCCGTCTCACTATATCTCCTACTTATAAATGTTAACCCGTCTCGCTATACTTAACCTAATTTTAACCTAATTTTTCCCTGCACACTTTTGCATTTAATGTTTATCTAAAAGTAAAATAAAATTATATTCCTAATTATATGCTATTTTTTTTGGAAAGGAACAACCATTAACCTGTCTCGCTATACTTAAACTTAATCTCTTACTTATAAATGTTTAACCCATCTCGCTATACTTAACCTATTATGTTACGTTACAGTACCAAGGACGATGTCATGGAAATATTATGTTATGGTACAATACCAACGTCTATGCTTCTTAATATTATGAAATACTATATGACAATCATGACATTCATCTAAACTATTTTGTTACCTATTACCGTCAAATATTACCTTCGATATGACCCGTGTGTTAGCACGGGTCGATGGTCCAGTACCTCAAACTGTTGACACAGAAGAAAGATGGGCAAACATTCTGGAATATTGGTGAAATAGAAAGATACCTTCTGACCAGTAGAAGAATGGAGGTTTCCACGATGAGTAGAAGCATCCACCATGCCTGCAGTAACCCTAGAAACATCGATTGCATTGTCGTACCATGGATTGCGCTCCTCCCTTCTGCGAAGAGTAATCCATGTCAGCTGTACCATTGAAAACCCGTTGATTAACCCTAGAACCTGTAGCCTGTCGAACCTGTTGTCCATTACCCTCGTCGTCGTGCCGCTCTGAATCCCTTGAACTTTCCCGTCTTCCAGCTCCCGGTTGCGTCGCTTTCCACTTCCTTGACCTCACCACAAACCAATTTTCTGTCCAATATTTTACCTACGAGAGGTTTGCTATCAACCTTGATGAAAACTTACCTCAATTATGTTTTCTTCTCCTACGACGACATTGGTTTTCAAGGTAATTTTCATATTTTAATGGTTAATCTTATTAGCTCTTTAATCGTTGTCCTAAGTTTTTATGATATTTCATTAAACGGTGATAATTTATGTACTCCTATATAAGATAATAAGAATTTATTTGGAGTTGAACCCACTAATGTTGGGTGATTTCCTTACGATTCTATGTTGGGCTAAAGGAAAAAGAGTTGGAGTTCATGGGTTCAAAATCTGGACGAAGGAGAAAATATTAATCTAAAAACTAAGGCTTAAACACCTTTTTGGTCGCTTATTTTTATTTCGAGGTTCATATTGGTCCCTTATTTTTATTTCGAGGTTCATATCGGTCCCTTATTAAAAAAAAAGTTCAAATCGGTCCTTTAATTTGTTTAGTTGGTATCACGTTAGTCCTTTCCAAGATTATTCGTCGTTTTTAAGTACGGGATCTATGTGAATTTATGTTGGATCCACCCTCTCCATCATTGTTCAACAACTTCAAAAAGGAAACTGATGAGGAATCTCGTGATATAGGCATATTTGCTCAAATGGAAAAGCAGGGTGGTTGCAATCTCTAATTTGGGGTGAAGAATTTGGGGGAAATATATGGGTTCCAATGAACCTTAATTTTGGTTTATGGTGGAATCAATAAAGTAGCAAGAATGAGATGCTAAATTACATGCCACATACACTCTCGTTGGCCTTTGATGGATGGGAAGGACTAATGTGGTACTAATTAAATAAATTAAAAGACTTATCTGCACCTTTTTTTAAATAAGGGACCCTGCGACCAATATAAACCCCAAAATAAAGATAAGAGACTAAAATGGTGTTTAAGCCAAAAACTAACAACTAACATTTATCATTAATTTTTTAATTTTTTTACAATTGTTGTAATATACTTACATGACATGGAAACAAACCACACAAATTTGTTTTTTGAGAGGGGAAGCACAAAATTATTAAAATCTAAACCAATATTTTATTTATTTATAGTGATGGTTCTGCATTTGATCTCCTAGGGCTCATTAAATGTGATATATATCAAGTTTTGCTATGAGTTTCATCTATACCTCTTTATATTTGGTTGTTAATTTTCTCATGATCCCACTTACTCAGGGTGGAGAGCCTGCCCATTTATTCATGGTCATGTTCTATATATCCTTTGTTTGTCTTCCTACTAGGTATTCCTTTCATCTTGTTATCAGTGTCATTTGAAGAAATGCGTACTTCATAAGAAAGTTGCATGTCATTCTAATTTCTGACGCAAACTGTCGTTCGAATAGACTATTTAATTTAAGAGAAAAGGAGTGGCAGATTAGGGGGAAAACTGGGGAAATAGTTTATATTTTGGATCACAGCAGTAGAGAAAGATGAAGTGCATGTTTAATATCGTAGTAGATTAGCTGAAATTATAGTCGTACCTTCTTGGTACGACATGGCCAATGACTCTAGAAGATTGTTGATAGGATGCCATGGCGCAATAGATTGAATGACTCAATCATTGGGCCAAAGTTACACTCAAGCCGGACTTTGGGGAGTGCAAGAAGCGCTACCGAACCGAGCCTCTAAAAACTATGGGCCTAAAAAAAAAATTATAATACCCACCCCCATTTAATTTAAAAAATTATATGTTACTTTTTCTTCTTCAACACACGTATGAGTTTTTTCTAGACTCTAGTTCCACTTTTTGGACATAAATTTGATGTTTTTAAACCACCATCAATTTGAATAATCACTTAATCAGTCAATTTGAAAAACTATTCCATTGAAAGAATCACAACAATTATTTCTTTTTCGCATAAACCATTCGTTTTCCCCTTTCCTACGACGTATTTTCACTTCTCTTTCACGTAATTTTATTTTGTTTTGTTTCGTGTTTAAAAGTTCTTCTGATTTTTTAATGAAGCTTGACTACACAATAAGAATTGCGTTTTTATTTTACTAGGGTCTATTTTAAAAATAGAACTGAGCCTCCTATTTTATAGGAACGGCCCTGGTTACACTCCTCACTCACACTTATATTTTCTAGAAAGTTGTAGAAGCTAAGGATAAAAGGAAGTCTTGTTTGTATTATGAATGATTCTCAAAGCCTCTTCTTGTCTTAATTCCTAAGCTTTGAGGATTCTTTTTTCGGTAGAGTACCCCTTGTATGTTTATCATCTTAGTCAATAAATTTTGCTGTTAAAAATATAGATGTGATCACTAGAATTTAATTGGATAAAACCAGCATAAACATCCCAAAAAAAAAAAGTACATACATGGAGTTACATCTAATCGATTCCTTCTTAATTAAATTACAGCATAAACATATTTGTTGTAAACAAACTCCGCAGCAACATCCACAAACAAACCTGAAAATCTTTTCATGTAAAAATAATGAATAATGGGGGTAAAATCAACTATCTCATCGGGTTCCCAAACACGGTAACTTCAGTTGTAACTCGAACCCTACTTACGTCTCAATTCAAAACCCTAATGCTATATATGATTAACTAGTACAATTTCTAATTGCATCTAATGTCTAGGTTCCCGGATGTGAGAAATATCTTCATGTGAAAACCTAACTATTACAGTCTTTCACTTTTGGCAAAAGAAGCAAGATCGTTGGTGATTTGTTGTTTTTACTTTTTTATTTTATTTGAATCTTATTGGTGATTCTGCATTTCCATTCTTTTGTGTCAATCTGAATTTCCATTTTGATGCATAAATCAGGTGAAAATTGGCGTGAAATTATTGCCAACCTGTTCAAATTAGATGAAAATGGACCTGAAAGTATTGCCAAGCTGTTTTGGCCTGTCTGTGATTTTGTGACTTTCAAATTCATTCCAGTCCAATTACAGGTTTGTACATGTTGACGAATGCCTTTTTTAGAACTCAATTTTGTACTATAACTTATTTTAATTAGTATTTATAACTCAGCAATTAATTTCAACCTTAGCTAATGTATCTTTCTCTTTCATAATGGCTGCAGCCATTGATGAATAGTTCCTGCACATATCTATGGACCATTTATTGTAGTCACATGAGAAAGGGAATAACCTTGTATTCTTGGGAGCAGACCATCAAGGAGAACAACTATGATGGTTAATAACCGTATAGTTTCTTTCTTTCAGAATAAGTGTTACTTTTGTATTTTTTTTGTTGTTTTAAAATAATTGTTACATTGAAATATTAATACAACATTTATTATTTTTTCTATTAGTATATCAATTTTATTTAACTACTCCACTAATTATAAACAATGTGACAAAATCAAAGTGACTGAAATACTAATGTCTCTGGACCTGTAACGATGAAGATCTAGTCATGTGATTGAACTTGTAATTGATTGAAGTTGATTTCTCAATTGAAACCAAACGAACACCGTACCATGACGAGTAGTGCCACTAAACCAGCAATCGGCAAAAAGCCGAGAACAAAAGAAACACTAAACCAACACACAAGACTCTTCAATAGAAGAGATGATGCAACCTATAAAAAACCAAAACTATACACAATGGAAGGGGAAGTACAAAAGAAAAAAACTGAATATAACTAAAACACAACCACCTAGTGTCACTGGATACACCCCATGAAGAACAACCATGCCAGAAGCACCAACACCAAAGGAAGGACCAAAGCCAGAAACCACATCGACAGAAAAAAAGACAAAGAGATCCAAGAAATATTTAAACCCCCCAGAAATGTTGAATCCATCTCTGACACCTATACAAACCCTATAGCGCCAACAAAGAATTGGATCTTCAGCCCACACATAAAGGAAACATTGGTGACCAAAGTGTCTACCTAAAAACCACTTCCAAGAGAGAGAATAAATTACGTTCAGTGGTTGCTTAACCTCACTGGACTCCTGCAAAAAAAAAACCATTACGTGCATTCTAGAGGGTCCACACAGTCAAATGCCAAATCAAAATAAAACATAGTCTACTCCTTGAACTTGTTGGAACAAAATGTGTTTAACATTGCCACCTTAAGTTTTGATGATAATAAGGTATTAAAAGTTCAATTAGATATGCTAATATTTGTTCAAGTGTGCATGTTTATATACTAAAATTTATAAGTCTTTAAACAAAGCATTGGTTTTGGAAGAACAAATGAGAGCAAAGGAATTTACAAGATGGGTAGACGATTATATTTGTTCAAGTCGTAGCGTAGTAGAACCATTCTCTTAAACCCTTGGTTAGGTAGACGCTTATATGGCTGCCCATTTGTAGAACTACTAAGTGCGAGAGAAAGTGTTTGTGTTTTGAGTGTCCTAAGATTCATAGATGGGTAGACCTACAAAAACCTTGACCTTCATTGCCTTGGGAAATCTTGGAAAGCGAACATAAAGTTTATGCTTTCAAATACCTTTGAGGTGGTAATACCCCACACGTATGGATCACCGTGTGACCAGCAAGTGCAACCAAACATTGGAGGGATAGACCTAGTCAACCGAGAAGTATAGACCCCACACGTAAAGATCACCGTGTGACCAGTTGGTGTAGCTTGACGACCAATGAGGTTAGTAACGTCCCAACGACCTCGTCACTTGTATAGTCTACCTAAGATAAATGAACACAACATTACTTTTATTTAATATCCAACAATATAAACAGGGGGGAGATATTCGATGAATCCTAACCGCTGCTTACTTTTTTGCAACCAAAAACAGGTAACTTCTCTGTTGCAATTATATAGAAATTGTAAATCTCTAACCCTTAACTATTTTATTTTATATCGTCAACTTAAAATAAGTAACACAAATTGTTTGTACGTAACAACAATCCTTGTGAATGCGATACTTTACTTATCACTTTATTACTTGGTAATGATTTGGTACCTTGCCTAATCCGCACATCAACGCTCCAGCAAAAAACTAAAAAGTAAAAGATGCTTACGGAGAATTCATGAGATATATGGAAGAAGAAAAGAAAGTCTTGAATGAGTATTTGGAAAGAATCCAAGGAGACAATCGGGAAGCTCAATAGGAAGCTGGTTAAGCTACATCTCTGGAGGGATAATTCAAAGATGAAAGTATACCCCAAATAAATCTTTTTTTTTCTTCCATATTTTAGTGCAAGTTGTCGCATGTAACAAAAAGAACACTATTGCTTACCTACAGTAACTCATCTAATAGAACAAGATCCTGGAAGCATGACCATTCCACGCGTTGTACAAGACAAATAAGGTCAAGCGCTGAGAGAACCATTGATCGACAAGGAATCTATTCTGAAAACGAGTAGACGGCAAAACCTCGAAGAAGTTGAAGTGAAATTATCTCTAAAGAAGAAGGACCTAGGAAGTTTCAACTCTATTGGAAAGCATAAAAGAAGCTCGGTCTGGTCTTGGTGAAGGCATTAACTCGATTTCGTCATTGATGATAAAAAAATTGAGAGAGTTCAGGTACATCCATCCAATGTTACTCTAACACTTGAAGATAGAACAATTACTTGTCCATTATGGGGGCTAAGTGCAATGTGATAACTAACTTATTTGTCAGTTATCACACCCCCAAACTTGAACATTGCTCGTCCTCGAGTGATGCAGCTCAAGCATTGATCTACAACTAATATTGAATCATAGTCCACTCTTAGTAATCATGCAATTGGGTTTTCCTGAGTGAGATAACCTTAACTATTGCTTCTTAAGTAAATCCTAGTCACTGCCCTACAATATAACTTGTGATTATTCCCCACATTGAAATTGTGTGTGTGCATTGCAGCTTATATTGCTCATATATAAACATCATCCTAAAGCAAGACATTGACCATGTTGTCAAACATATGAATCAAATGACACAACTTCTTTTACTTAAGCTAGGTGGGAATGTTTAGTCAATTTGGTGTTTTCAGAGATATAGCTTTGAGAGCAGCATCATAATTCTTTTTGCTTTTCCAAGAGGAAGGTCAGGTCATTCTTGGGATGTTAGTGAGGGTGAGTCACTTCCATCTTACGTAAATAACCTCCTTTATTGTCAAGAGTTCAAACCAAGTCATTCTTGGGATGTTAGTGAGCATGAGTCACTCCCATCTTAAGTCAATGGTTTGCTCTTTATTTTTGGGGGCTTCCCACCTATTTTGGGAAAGTGGTGAGTGTGAATCACCCCAATCTTACTTTAATAGGCAGCCAATTTTTCTTTTTTAGGACCACCCACCTATTTTAGGAAAGTGGTGAGCGTGAATCACCCCAATCTTATTTTGATAGATGGCCCTTAGTTCTGAGCCCCTTTTCTATACACCTTATTACATTTCAAATTTCCCACTCTAACTTAGGCTACTTTTTGTTCATTTCATACTTACATTTACTAGCACAGTTTTTATTGTTCATTGTTATCCTAATTTTTTACAATATTCACTTAATATAATCATCATAGGCCCTTAACTCAATTCTAAACCAAAAGCTTCAATACTTAATCAATAGTCTGGAATGAAAAACGGAAAAATGAAGACTACTTGAGGATCACAACTTCTAATCCCTTCCCCAAACTTGAAATGAGCTCTGAAACAAACTCACTTTCAAAGTTTGTAATAAGAAGTTGTGGCTAATTAAACTAAAAATTAAAATTGCAAGACAAAAATTTAAAATTTTAGAAGTAAAAATTTAAAATTGCAGAAATAAAGGCTAAACTAATAATTAGATTTGCAGAAAGGAAGATACTGATTTCATTAATATAATAATACTAAAGCTTGATATAACATAGATGATAGAGATTTAAGAAGAAGTAAGGGTGATGTAGCACTGCCCTGTTACAAAGTTACAACTCTGAACTACTCTATATGGTCTGCTCCCTCGTTTGGCTGCTTAAATTGAGACTTGTCTGCATCAGAATCATTTTTCTTTTTTGAGCAACGTTCCTTTTCAGCTCCATCAGATTTTGCAGCCTTCTGGGCTATTTTCTTCTAGAGCAGCAGGAACTTTAGTGGAAGGAATCTGTTCAGCATCTGCATATTGTTTTGAGCTCTAGAGAGCTACAATTTTCGGAGGAGCTTCATTTTCCTGAAGCATGGGCATCACATTGAGATCTGCAACAATTTTTTACGCTTTAATGCTTTCCTCCACAACTACATCCTTCTGAATATCCTCGTCTGCTTTTTCCTCTTCTTAGGCTCCTTCAGAACCTTCTTCAGAATCTCGTCTTTCAGATTGATCCTCTTTAGCTAATGACTTGTATGATACTTCCTTCTCCACAACTTTTTCTAGTTCATCTGTGTTCTGACCTAGCTCTTCTCCCTTGATTTCCTTTTCTGACTCTTTCTCCCCTGGTTCCTCAAGCTCATCCTTCTCATGTGTCAAAAGTTTCCTAAAATTCTCCTCCGACTCGCTCAGATCCTCTTCATTCATGGGCTTTATTTCCTCTAATAGCTTTCCATTTCCTTCTATCTTCTACTTTGTTGTTGATTGAGCTACATCTTCCAAGACTTCAGTATCTTGATTGTTGTAACAGCCCGCTTTTCGCTAGATTTATTCTATTTTTTATTTATGTGTGTTTCTATGTGCTTATATGTGATTAATTGCCTCTGTGTGTATTTTAGGTTAGGATTAGTGGATTTCGTGTTAGAAAGGTATTATAGTCATTTTAGACTCAGGGGTATTTTGGTCATTTTGTGAACAAGGGTAAATTAGTAATTTCATGGTGAGGGTTATTTTTAGTGTTTCAAGTGAGAACCATTATTTTTACTAAGTTACTATTCGGTAGTGATAATTAGTTTTAGACCAGTAATTATTCGATAACTTTTAACCGTTAGTGGATAGAAACTTTGGGAGTTAGTTTATAAGTGTTGTGAGCCCATTAAGACATTAAGTGGGTTAGGCCCAATTGTGTAGAGATTATATAAGTATTGGTCATTAATGAAATTAGGGTCACATTTTACAATTTTGAGAAGAGGTAGAGAGAGAAAGGGGGAAAGAGGAAGAGAAGAGGGTTGTTGAGAATCTTGAAGAGCCAAGAGGAGCTAAGGATTCTAGGAGCTTGATTGAAGCTTGGGCTAGGATTATTGCTCATTGAGGTAAGGAGGTTAGATTTCAATCATAATCTTTTAGTTTAATTTCTTCTCTAATTCTATCCATAAGTGCTTAATTGTGAAAAGTGATTATTGTGATTTTAATTGGTGAAATTCGTGCTTATGTTTGGATGTAATGTTTGGGTATATGAATTTGAAGATAATTAAGTTGTTAATGTTGAATTTTACATGCTTATGATGTATATACATGTATACTTGTGTTTTACCCAAAATTGATGAAGAATGAATTGTTGTTGATAGATTGTTGATGAATTCATGTTTGATTGATGTTGTTGTTGTTGTTCAGAGGTGTTGTTGTTGATGATTCATACGTTGGGTGTTCATAATTATGGATTTATGGTATGAATTGAGTTGTTATTGAGGGTTTTTGTAAAAATGGGTTGAATTGATGAATTATGTTGAAACGGTATTTGATTTCATGTTTGATGTGTTTTTGGAAGCACTTTTGAGTATATGGACCTATAAACAACTTTTGGAAACGGATTGGGATGTTGGGGGATCAAAATTTGGGTTTTGGGGTGAAAAATGGTTTAAACCCGTGAAAAATTGTGCAGAACTGATGACTGTTCGCTTAAGCGAGCCGGAAGCGAGATGTAAGCGAACAACTACTGGAAGTAGTTCGCTTAAGCGAAACATCCTTCGCTCAAGCGAAATGCTCTCTGACAGCATTCCTTGTTTCGTGTTCTTATGTCTTTTTCACCCATTTCTGTTTTGAATTGGCCTTTGGTGTAAACATGAAAAAGTTCTAGATAATTTTGTTAGCTTTCCAATGGATTTGGTTTGACTTGAAAATGCTTTGTGGATTTTGAGTTATGATGAAAACACTCCAAGTGGGTCTTGAAGAAATTTTAGGGAAACTTAACATAACTATTTCCAAGTCAACCCAAAACTTATGGTTTGTTTCCAAACTTCAAAACTAGAAGTATTAGGAGTTCAATTAAGAGGTTTAAGAGTATTTAACCTATGTCTTTTTGAATCTAACTTGGTTTTGTTTTGAAAATGATTTGGTTTTGCAATATAGAAGAA
>Ga0228710_1004019_pt1 | contig 23247 bp, 17 predicted proteins | sample MedpolnodulmetaG_FD_177995 | JGI IMG/M metagenome (GOLD analysis project Ga0228710, IMG submission 177995) | Root nodule microbial communities from Medicago polymorpha collected in Santa Monica, California, United States - pink nodules | ecosystem: Host-associated > Plants > Roots > Nodule...
AAGAAATGAATTTTTATCATAGATTTTTTCTAAGAATTTAACATTTTTGAACAAATACACATTCAATCTCTATTTCATTTAAAATCTTCCCAGCACTAATTATAATATTAGCAAATTCAAATTATCTATTTTTCCAAATACTTAAGAAAACATTTTACTAAATATATAGCTACATTTCCCTTCAAAAAAAAATATAGCTACATTTATGCATGTATTTGTTATAGACTTTTGCTAAAATGTCCGCAAAAGATTGAATATTTTATACAAGATCCTTTAAAATAAAAAATTTATGACTACCAAAATAGAAAGATAATGAGACAAATAAATGAAAAAAATGATGGATTAATAAAGATTTACACAATGAGACTTTTTTTTTATTGATGATCCAACACACTGAGCAAAAAAATATTATAGAAAGTTAAAAAGATTAAGATATATTATTTGTTTCATACGGTAGATTAATAAAGACTTGCACAATGAGACTTCTTTCATATGGTTGATATTTTTTTTATGTTATTTTGTTTGGATACTTTTAAATTTTTGTGCAGACTATCGTGCTAATAATTTTTAGTTTTAAAAAGTTGGATATACATTATTCAAAAAATGTTAGATATACATTTAAGATTCGGTATTATCTCCCCAATTCTCATGAGAAAAAGGCATTGTGATTGATGTGATTACGGCATTGTGCTTGTATCTGTTGGAAATCCTGTCCCAGAAAATGATTCCTAGAACATGAGAAGTCATTCCATAATAACGAATACTATGACCCATTTTATGAAAAGACCAAAAAAGGCCATAACCGCAACTGCAAACATATTGAGAATAACAAAACCAACCGTGGTTTTGAATTTCCCTTCTTCTTGCAACGACAGTTGCATGCATGGCCGAAGCAAAAAGAAAATTGAGAAGGCATACTAATAACGCTTGCATTTTGAGTATTTTGAAAGAGTTGGAAATTGATATACTGCAGTGATGAACCCGCTATTAACTGTGAGAAGAACCGATGTCAAGATGAATATACGGACTAAAGCAGATTCAGATTCCTTCGATTCCAAGATGGAATGGGTGGTGGTGGTTAGTTCTTCCGGTGGGCTCAAGGTTGGAAGGAATCTTATCTTCAGCGGCTTTCGAATTCATCTCTCCGGCATGATCAGGGTTGGAAGGAATCTTCAATTCAGCGGCTTTCGAATTCATCTCTCCGGCATGAATCAGGGTTGGAAGGAATCTTGTCTTCAGCTGCTTTCGAATTCATCTCTCCGGCATGAATCAGGGTAGGAAGGAATCTTGTCTTCAGCAGCTTTCGAAATCATCTCTTCGGCATGATCAGGGTTGGAAGGAGTCTTCTTTTTCTGACTGGTTAAAATTGCATATTTGGCACGCTGAATTTTATAATTCTTTTCTAATTTTATTTTTTTACAAAAATTCTTTTATATTTATTTTTGTTTATTCAATTTAGATTTCTTTTATTAAAAAAAAACTTCCATCTCTCTCTTCTATCCACTGTACCCTTCTCTCTTCTCTTCATCATTTTCTTCCCTTTTCTTCACCCAATTCCCCTCTCTTCTCTCTCGTACCCCTCCCATCTCCCTTCTCCCCCCTCCCCCTCCTCCTCCTCGTCATCCTCCTTCTTCCTCCTCCTCCTCCTTCTTCTTCTTCTTCTTTTTCTTCTTCTTCTTTCTCTCTCCATTGTTTTTGACCAATAAGAAGAAATAAAAACAAAATTGTCATGAAAGTTGTCTTAACATAGATGTACATATACCACTACTCAAAAATAAAAGCTTTATAACTTATGTACAAAAGTAAAAGCATTTTAGGTCCCAAACTCACCCTTTAAGCTTTATAAATTCATGCCTACAAAATAAAAATAAAAGCTTTATAAATTCAATTGAGCAATCAAATATGCTTGAATACTTATAACTTGTGTACAACAAAAACTCAAATAAATCTGTTATTGAGATTAAAAAAAAAATGATTCCGTAAAAATTAATCTCATTAAAAAATGCATCAACACACTAGGAAAAAAGGATGATAAGTGGTTGGATAAACGTGCAGTCTTGGGTGTAGAACACCCATACCTTCTTTAATAACTAGATTCCAGAATATCATCTCTTCATGCCTATACCACCATCGATAACTGAATGTGAGCAATATAGGTCACACTTTTTCAATAAACTGAACGCAAGCATAACTTTAAACACACAAGTTCCACACGTTAAAATCGGTGTTAGTTACCTTTTTCTTGACAACAAAGAGGATCTTAATTATTGACATCATTGTGCATAATTTGAGCTAGATAATGAGGATTAATTAAAAGATACACTTGGATAACTCATCCAACCAAAAAAGGATAAATAAATAAATAATACATATGCATATCTCAAACCATTTGATGCATTAGACTACAAATTCTAATTTTAGCAGCTAGTCAAAACAAAAACAAAAATGTAATCAAGGAAGGATCCTGCGTCGCCGGCGTGGAGTCTCTCGTCTCACGTACATTTTTTCCATCTCATTCAGTGGTCGGGTTGATCCATCAGGCATGCTAGCAAATTTCCAGCCCCCACCATCTCCACGCTTCCCTTTGGGTCCCATTTTCTCTATAGTGAAAGTCCATCCATCTTCAGGGCGTCGTCGACTATACTTGTGGCATTTCACCTCTCCAGCCATCTGTACATAATCACAACCACATTATTTCTACAAATAAAAAACTGACTAGCAGCACATGGAACAAAGAAAAGACAGAGCATATGTGTTTGGGGATTTTTTTTTTGAGGGAGGGTGTTTGGGGAATTGTACAGTCATATACTTGTTACAATGTGTATGATCAGCAAACAATAAATGTTTGTAAAAATAAAGGCCAAAAATAAATATTTGTAACAGTAAATTACGTTATAGTTCAGACAAGACAACTCTAATCATCTTTCCCTCAATATACACCCTTTGTAGTTCAAAATACATGCAATACAAGAGTATTTCAACTCTAGAACCTTCAACAGGATTTATGCTATTTTGAAACCAACGAAGTTTGTGTGCAGAGTCACCTTTCATTAAACCATTCAACATGTATATATCCCCCATGGTTGAGCTAACTTACATAAAACCAAACATATGGGTATCTTGTCTCAATATTCTCATTCTTTTTGGTTTCATGAAACTTGTAGATGTAGATAGGTACATAGTACTCTACATACCCTACAATTTGCACAACTTTGTATGCTTATTTTTTCCCTGTAGATAGGCATCTAAGGGTGTGTTTGGATCGAGGGTTTAGGAGGGGAAGGGAGGGTAGGGTTTACTTTTCTTTTTTAAATTACGGACTATATAACATGTTTTTCTAGAATAAATTTAAGTGTGATTGAAGTATTATATGATCATTTATCATGTTAATATGTTAGCATTTTAAAAACATTTCATAGTGTCCGTAATTTAAAAATGAAAAGTAAACACTCCCCTCCCTTCCCCTCCTAAACCCTCCATCCAAAGACACCCTAAGTGTTTCATCTCCACTAATCCAATATTTTCTTAGACATGGTAAAAAAGAATAAAACCTAAACTCCCCCTGAGAAAAAGTGTAAAAAAACAAGTAAATGATGATGGACCAAAAATAAATAAAATTGGAATGATGGCTACACCAATGCCCTGATGGTCCATTAAACAATCTGGATGTTCTTAAGGGTCACACCAAAAGCATTACCAGAAATGTCATCGATCAATAAATAAAACATCTATAACTTAACTCTTCCACTCCACAATTTTCTCTTTCAATAAAAAAAAATGACAATTCGGAACATTGTGCATCCAAGTAATTATACACCTAAACCATATCTCATAATATCTGTACAACCATAAAAATTTAATGCCCAAGCTTTGTCCTATAATAAATATCTAGACATCCAGATCTTCATAAGACAGTTTGATCAATTGATAGAAAAAATAAGACAGTTTGATCTGATCAATTGATAAAAAAAAAATAAGACAGTTTGATCAAATGAGAAACACAAAGCTCCAAATTACATTGGCTATATATGCTAACTGAGCAGTAGTAGCATCAGTTGCGAATAACATCATTCTATGCAGGAGCACTAGAAAGAATTTAGCTGTGGGTTTATCTTTGATTTTCATAATATTTCAAATCATTTTAGTTACTACTGGTTCTGGGTAATATTTTCTAAAATCCCAAGGATTCTTAAACGAACTAGGATCAGTACTTAGTACCAAGTTCATATGGGAGTTCATTTCTTCTAAGTTAATAAGTTGGGCCTTTTCTGAGAGCATAACCATATTCACACAATAGTTCTACTCTTTTCTATTCTTATTTGTTGAAATATATTATTTCATTAGTTATCATCATCCTATTTGTGGTAATTTATTTGTCTTTATATCACTCCTAAAATCAAGGAGTTGATTGATTGTATTCTCTCCTATAAAAGGATCCCCTTTTCATTCATAATAATATAACACTCAATTATTTACTGGGTTAAATAAGTTTTTCGTCCTTATAAATATTGTGAATTTTGATTTTAGTCCCTAAAAAATTAAACTGAATGTTTTCATCCTCACAAATTTTTTTATTTTGTTTTTCGTCCTTAATGGCCATTTTATGTACATATAAATGGCAAAATTATAACTCTTTTATGTTCAAATTGTATCCATGTTACGTCCATTTATTATATTCGACATTTATATATTCATATTATGTTCAAAAAATGTCAAAAACACATTAAAATTATATCCATTAAGGACCAAAAACAAATAAAAAAATTTGTGAGGATGAAAACATTCAGTTTAATTTTATAGGGACTAAAATCAAAATTCGTTATATTTATAGGGACGAAAAACTTATTTAACCCTTATTTACTACTTACCAACTTACCCATATTCACATTAGTGTTCTCGTCTTGTGTTTAGAATTCCATTCTGATATAGTATGTATGTGCTATGCAGCTCTGACTTGATTAATTTGTGAGCATCTAATATATGAATCGAAGTTCTTCTGAACATGAAATTTAAATCTTTTGAAATTAGTAAAATCATCTGACTTCCCCATCTACAAAATTCACGTTTTTCCACTATAATCATCAGTGAAAGCAATCTATCCTTACTTTTGCTGACGGGTTTAACAGGACCACAAATTAAAGACCAATATGTACTAACTAAAGAATTTGCGAAGTCTCCAAGTGTTCATCTCTGGAAATTAGTCCATTCATTACTTCCGATCGAGTAGTTTTTTTCATGGCTTTGAGGGATACTAAAACTAGAACTGTGGTAAACCATTCAGCATTTTCTTCTTTTGAAGAGTCTTCAAGGCATAGTCATATCTGCTGTCACTGTCAGCGGTGCTAAAGTTGCACCATATCTCTATAATTGTGTAATAGATATTACAATGAGATGTGCATAAACAACAACAACCAAGTTTTATCCTCCTACTAGGTGGGGTTGGCTACATGGATCAAATGAAGACATAATGCCCGATCATAAATATAACAAGTATATCTAATAGGCTGAAATTATATAGCCAGTACTATTAACATTCTATTTGAATACATCTTATTATCCATGATAAAACTTCTCTCAGAAGTCAGAATTAACACCTTACAACTTTTACATTGAAACAGAAAGGAAAACTCCTTTGCTTCTAATCACCCAATACTCAGCTAATTGTCTCAGCTCAGGATCAGCAAATGATTCATTATGATTTGTATTTTGTACTATTGCATTCACTCTTCACCTTACAATACCTTTTATTTCCATAGCCTGGCTAGATTGGGGGCTCTAATAATGGTTGTTGGACACTGATTCATCAGAATACAGGACAAACAACAATCTATTACAAAAAGAATTCCCTCAGATCAGCATCAGTTTGACAAGTTTGGAGACCCCATAATGTAACAATGGAAATGTATCTCTGCTCTACATTTCAGGTATTCAATAGACCTAGACTGTCCCTTTCAAATTCCACTCCCAATAGTTAACGAATCAAGAGTCCACACTATTCCTTCCCTCTTCTTATTATGTAATCCTAACATTAACAGATACTACCTCGTATTTCTGTTACTAACTGAGTCAAGCCCGGCTGCAGCATCTAACAAAGACTACATAATAGGAAAGGTAACAGTTGCGCCTATAAAAGCTAAGCGTAAGCATTTTTCAGGCTAAGGCAGGTCTTTTGTCTCGAACACCAAACCCAAAACCAGAATTATCAAGAATAATGTTTGTTTCCTGGTTTGTTAACCAGTCATTCGCCGTCTTTAAATCTTCTATTCTAAAACCTTTTTTTATTTCTCAGTCGAAACTTATATAAGCTCTGTGTTCTACAAAAAATTTGGAGGTCCTCTACACTCAACAGTTTACCAACCATAAACCCACCAAAATATCATGCCAAACTATCCCCATAGTACCCTATTTAATTTCTACAATGAAAATATCAAACACTTTTACTACTCCACAAAAACATAGCAAGGCCATAATAAAGTACACAGGATATCTATCTATTTCTATATAACAAGGTATGCTTCATTGACAAAAAAATAGAATAGCAGCCAAAGAGAACTCACTTTCTTCTTGTTGAAGTTCATCTTCTCAACAAAGTCTCGATAAAGCATATCATCCTCCTTTTTGGAGATTTCATAATGAACTTCATCCAAATCTTTGGTAATGCCATCCCACCCCTCAGGCATCACCTTGAAGTCAGGCTTATAAGGAAGCGACGCAACATGGAATTCCCTATCATGGGAAATAAAAAATCTGCAACAAAAACACAAGAAAAAAACAATTAATAAATAAACCATAAACTATAAATTCAATTTACTAAACATCTGAACAATCAATTTTCACTTAACAACCATAAACCCTAAATTCAACTAAACACAAGAACTTCATTTTTCACCTAAAAGGAGTGTATGTTTGATTCCACTTTTGGAGGCGGGAAAATTGATTCTAGAGATATAAAATTAATTTTGAAATGTTTGGTTGCTCTCAGATAGAATTGATTCCCAAATTGATTCCATCTTGAAGCTAGCATTTAGAACTTTTGATTCTAGCATTGGTTTTGCTTCAAAAATTTAGACTCCAATTTATTGTTCAACCCACTTTTACATGAATGTATCCAAACATAAATCACTTTACATTCAACTCACTTTTCGCCATAATCAATTTTACAAAATCAATTTTTATTACCGCAGAACCAAACACACGCTAAATAAACCACAAATCCTAAATTTAACTAAACATATGAACAATCAAGTTTCACTTAAACAGTAACTAAACCATAAACACTAAACCCTAAATTAAACTAAACTAAACATACAAACAATCAATTTTCACTTAATAATAACAAAACCAAAACCCTAAATTCAATTCAAATATTGAAACAAAGTACTAACTCCGGAAAAGTGTCGAGCAAAATCTCAACAGAATCATCAAGTTTATGTCCAAGTTTCTTCTCTTCTTCCTCTTCAAGCTCCTTCAACCAAAGAATAGCATGAACTCTCTGTCTCATTATCCTATAATCCTTAGCAAGCTTCTCAATTGTATAAACCTGAGGATCCTTCTTATGCAAGCGATACATTTCAGCCTTTTCGCTATCCTTCAAATACGAACCTCGCGCACCGGGTTCATGAACTTGCTTCAACATCACACATGTCTCCGACATTCGTTGCTTCCAACTATCAACATAAACTTTGCTCTTCCGATTCTCTTCTTCGAGTTCCTGTTATTAGATGTAATAATTAGTTACAGTGATTACTTTTCTAATTAATAATTAGTTACACTAATGTTTCTGTTTATTTTATGTATACCTGAAGTTTTTCTTCCATTTGTTGGAGATCGGAGAGAGTAGACTGAGGATCGGAGTCGCCGTTGAAGTGGTCTTTGGTTAAGCCGGTGGACCAGGTGGATGGTGTTTCCCAGTTAGGGTCGTCGTAGGATCCGCCGCCGGAGACTGAGATTGAGAATGTTCTGGAGAAAGGGAGAGGGTTGGAGTGGCGGAAGTCGGTGGTAAGGTGGCGTGTGACGGAGATGAGACGGTTGATGGTTTGCATTGTGACGGCGGTGGGAATGGTGTTGATGGAGTTACGGCGAGTGAGGGAGAAAGGGAAAAGGAATGGAGATGGTGTTACTGTTAGTGTGTGTTAGTGGATTCTGTCTTTACCGTAGACACTATCGGTGGGTGATGCACACTACAATTGTATGACGTTTTTGAGATTATACAATTTAGGGTGGGCTTTTAGCTTCCATTTGATTCGAGATACAACAAATAATAAGTATACCACACACGACTGAACAAACATAAGATAGAACAATGACACATGGAAAAAAATAATATGTTATTGAATAAGTTTTGGTTTTATACAATTTTTTGTCGATAGAAGATTATTTTAGTATTTCAAATAACTTATATGTGAGAGAAAAAATTGTTGTGATTTAATGAAGGACAAGCCAACACTCATATGTTAAAGCCAAGTGCTGATCATAAACATGCTTCTTATCAACTTGAAATCGATAAGGAACCAAATATTTATCATTTAAATATTTTTGGTTATGCAGTATAAGTCCCGATAACCCCACCACAAATAACAAAAATGCGACCTCTTAGGAGGTTGGGAAATATATGTGAGATTTCGAAGCTAAATGATATAACAGGTACATCTAAGGAACGTTTGAAGTGTGGCCGACCTATGTGATTCAAAGACAAAAATCCCAAAAATAAAAGGAACAAAAAATGTGAATATAATTAAAAGTGATCTCGAAAAGACACTAGAAAATAATAAAATCCATAACTTAAAAGCGTGCTCTCGAAGAAGCACAAGATGATGATAATGAGATCATTGATAATGAAACTGAAAACAAGAATGATCTCGAGATTTCAATTAATTATTTTAATATGGGAAATAAGTGGAGCCGAAAAGGCATAAATATTGATGAGATATTTTCATTCTCCATTGCATGTGAAATTATGAATGAAAATGATGATCCCAAACCCAGAACTATTAATGATTGTTTAAATAGACATGATTGGAAAAATTGGAAAGATGCAATAAATACTAAATTACATTCTCTTAAAAATCGAAAAGTATTTGGGCCTATTGTGGTTATTCATGAAGGTGTGTTTGTAAAAAAAAAAAAAAACATGAAAGTGTGAAACCTGTTGGGTATAAGTGAGTTTTTGTAAGAAAAAGGAAATTGTAAGATACATGGCTCATCTTGTTGCACATGATTTTTCTCAAAGACCAGGAATTGATTATGAGGAATTGATATGTATCTTATGGATGTTGTTACTGCTTATTTATATGGATCAATTGGTAATAACATATACATGAAAATACCGAAAGGACTTAAAATGCATGAGACATCAAAACCTAGAGAAATGTATGCAATTAAGTTACAAAGATCATTGTATGAGTTAAAACAATCTGGACGCATGTGGTACAATAGGCTAAGCGGATATTTGCTTAAAGAAGACCATGAGAATGATCCAATTTGCCCTTTGTGTTTTTATAAGAAAAACAATATCCGATTTTGTAATAATTGTTGTTTATGTTGATGATTTAAATATCATTGAAACTAATAAAGAAATTAAAGAAGTAATAGAGTACTTAAAGAAATAATTTGAAATGAAAGATTTGGGAAAAACAAGGTTCTACCTTGGTCTACAAATTGAGTATACTAAAAATGGTATATTGGTACATCAATCAAATTATACAGAGAGAATATTAAAAAGGTTTAACGTGGACAAGGCAAATCCTTTGAGTACTTCAATGATGGCTAGAACACTTAATGTTGATAAAGATCCCTTTAGACCTAAGGAGGATAATGAAGAGGATCTTGACTTTGAAGGATCATATCTTAGTGTCATTGGAGTACTCATGTACCTTGCTAACTGTATAAGACCTGATATAATTTTTGCAGTAAATTTACTAGCAAGATTCAGTTCATGCCTACAAAGAGACATTGTAAAGGAATAAAACATATATTTTGATATCTCTGAGGTACATCTGATCTTGGTTTGTTTTATTCTAACAATAAAAAACCGTTTTGCTTGGTTCTACAGATGCAGAATATTTGTCGGATCCACATAATGATAAATCACTAATTGGATATGTGTTTACATATGGTGGCACTACAATATCATGGAGATCTCAAAAGTAAACACTTGTAGCAACTTCTTCAAATCATGTTGAAGTAATTGCCCTTCATGAAACAAGCAAATAATGTAGATAGTTAAGGTAAGTTACTCGACATATCCAAGGAGCGTCTAGTTTAACAATTGATAAGAATCCAACGATTTTGTATGAAGACAATGCTGCATATGTTACCCAAATGAAAGAAGATTAACCAAAAATGATAGAACCAAACATATACCTCCAAATTTCTTCTAATTCACACAAGAGCTTGAAAGAAACAAAGAGGTGGATATTCAATATATTCGTTTGAGTGATAATGTGGCGGATCTCTTCATGATGGCACTCCCTGTATCAGTTTTCAAGCACGTGCAAAGTATTGGAATGCGTCAGCTTCAAGATCTTTAAAGAAGAACAACACGTGTTTAGTCAAGGGGGAGCATAATGTTGTACTCTTTTTTCCCTTATTAAGGTTTTTATCCTAATGAGTTTTTTTAATAAGGTTTTTAACGAAGCAACATATGTTCCGATCAAATTATGCTCAACAAGACTTCAATGGAGCATCGTGATAGATATTTCAAAGGGTAAGTGTTATAAGAAAGTAAAAAACTAAATTATCCTAGAATTATATGTGTTACTATTTATGTTGAAATATTTATCTATAATGTCAACTTATAATAGTAATGGTCAATTACCTATCTAAATGTCAACCTTGAGTAGTAAATCAAACAATTTCATATATGTAACGGTGGTAAATTTAGGAGTATAAATAAACACCACACTTTAGTTCATGTAAAAATACACTATTTTTGAGAAATCTAAACATATCATCCTATTTCATTCTCTCTTGATTTTTTTAGTTTGATAAATCCTTACACTATATATTATTTAAAGTATTATATAATTAGAGCAATAATTTATATCATCCTATTAGTTCACTAATATCATAAAAGAAGTATTTAAATCTCTGGATCTTTTAACACTACTATCTTTCTTTCTAAGGATCTATTCCTTTTGTTGGAGAGTTATGACCATGCTATGTTTATTCTATATTTTTTTATTAACATCGTTATACTACTGTACATTAATTTGTACGTATATTAAATCAACCTTGTAGTGTGAAACAGAAAAGATAAGGTTGGACTTTGTTCAAAGTATACTTCATTAAATGCAGATGCAGCCAAAACTAGCCCACCATGCTATTTCCAATCTTCCCTTCTTTCCCTCGAGCTGGTCCCTGTGACCAAGACTAGATCACTCCTTTTGAACTATCCAATTCAACACTAGTAATTGAGATTCTTCCTGCTACAAGATGTGATGCACAACATTAGCTTATAACACCTCTCTTACATTGTTTTCTTGGTTTGATGCATATATTATTTGAGAGACTCATAACCTATATAGGATCATAATATTTTCTGCATAAAGTTTCCTAAATGAGTAAAGGAAAATGATGTGTTTGTATCTGCCTCTCGTTTATGTTGTAAAGAAAAAAAATTGCACGAATTGATACTCAATTATAAATGTTTGATTATCATGTGTACAAATAATAATTCCTAAAAAAAACAGTGTACTAATAATAAAACGATAGTTAATTATTTTAGGTTCACCTCAAGCAAGATGAATGAGTTTGGAATTTTGATCAAAGCATGCTAGCTTATAAACTAGTACTTAAAAGTGTTAAACATATCCTTATTTTTTTTTCTTAATAAAGCACAATTATATCCACATTACACACCATGTGACAATCTCTCCATCTTCTTATTATCTTCTTAATTTTTATTCTTAACATAGAAAAACAAAATCCCCTCACATTACATATTCAATCTTCTCGGTCACATATCAATTTGTATGATTGTACATTTTCCCTGCCACCCGTAAGCACAAGTTCTGTCAAGTAGTTTCTTACTACAAAAAAAAAAGCATTGAAGAATGAGAAGGTCCGACGAATTGATCAAAAGCACGCGAATCCGACGAATTGATCAAAAGCACGCGAATTGATCAAAAGGTGCAACCATTGAACATACTTTACTTACTTTATGGTTAGACTTTGAATTACTATGGCCTCTTTATTAGAAGAGAAGCGTTATATATAGCAAAGTACATCTCTCGTGAACACCACAAATGTTTACGTGTCAACAACGGTAGAATAAAAAATTAAACCTCTGCGTTTGTTGGAAATTAAGAGGGTATGCATTATGAAATAACCAATCAGACGTTTCACTATTTGTTCGCTATCGCCCTCTCGCTCCAAATATCATTTCCGTTTTTAGAATTAGAGGGTTAAGATGAACAAAAAAATCATACTTAAATAACATTGTTGTAAAGAGAAAGAGAAACTCTATTCACAATGTAGAATATATATGTTTAGGAGTGATAACAACAATTACTCTAACACTCTTCGTTTTCAACATTATCACACATATTGAGTGAAATTTACGTACGTCCCAACTTTTTGAAATAGGTTATAGTCCCACATAAAGTGATTGTACCTTCCTTAATTTCATTTAATAAGAGAACGAATATTGAAAATAGAATGTTACCACTTTTTGTATACAATCCCATAAATTGAAGTACACTAGAAGAATTTAAGAACATGAAGAAAAAACAACAATTTAATCAAGGGAACTCAGCAGGAACAAAAGGGATTGAAATCACCTCTCTTTTCCTATTAATCTATAATGGAGTATTAACCTGAAGAAAAGATAAATAGAAACTAAATTGAATTTAAAGATATTAAAGCTAGCATATAGACCTTATACATTATTCTTATAATAATATGTGGAAGCATACACAATGAACAAAATATAACTAAGTCCACCTCTATTTTCATCACATAAAAGTATCATTGGAGAATTCATTCACAGTTAGATCATGCAAACCAAAATCATTATCCACGACCAAACCATCAGAAACATCCAAGTTACTAGGCCTTGAAAACGAGTTACCCGAATTCGGAACAAAATTGTTGTTCTTGACATATTCAAATGAGTTATAACCACTCTGCTGTTGTTGAGTCACTTGAATTTGGTCCTTCTTCCATGGAAATGGCTTAGTCACTTGATGATGAACTTGATTGTAACTTGTGCTACTAAGTTGTGACATTAATCTAGCTGTTGTGTCATGTTGAACATTCTGTTTGCTACTACCTTGTTGAAAGTTTAAGGTAATAGGTCCTTTATGAACACCTAGCGACGACGACGAGGACAAAGTTGTACTAGGACAACCTGTGAATTGTTGCACAAGTTGTCTAAAATTGGTTGTATTTGCATTAAGTAGTGTTGTTGGTGTTCTCTTAGAAGCTCTAGATCTTCTTCTAATTGGTTTGGATATATTACCACCCTTTGGTGTCAATTGGTCACTAGTGTTTGTGTATGAATTTGTTGGGCTCACAATCATAGTCTCTAATGGAATAGGATTTGTTGTCATCACAGTTGAATCAGAGAAATTTTCTATAGGTGGATTTAGAGTATGATCCATAAGAGGTTGTTGATAGTATTGCATCCAATATTGGTCAGTAGAAGCAGTCATGGTACTACTCATATGTGTTTGGATTGAATTTTGAAGTAGGTGTGAAAATGTGAGGAGGATCAGTGATGAGTACTTAACTCTATTGACATAGTCTTTGAATATTTAAAACAATGAATTGGAGCATGTTTGTTTACTAGTATGTGTTATGTATAAGTATGTGTGTATTGTCAATTGTCATGGTCAAAGTAAAAATGTCTAATTTTGACTATTCTTTGATAGTGATAGGGAAGAAACTTAGGGCCAAAGAATGGTGTGCTTCCAGGAAATAGCACATTTGAAGTTTATATATGAGTGACGAAATCAAAATCAGGGACAACATCATGTTTGGGACTCTTTTTGTTTGTTATGTTGGTCTTAGTGTTTGTGCATGGTCAGAAAAATGTGTACTATAAGGTTGAAAATCATAAATAAATATCTCTATGCTCTAGCCACCCACCCACCACACCATATCTTGTTATCATTTGATTTAATTAAGTTTTCTTTGTAATTATACAAATTTTGTATGACCGTATAAGGTACTTCATGCTATAGTAATAATCCAAGGAGAGGCCACTTTTTTTATTACTGAAAAGCAAAGTCTGTGTCAATTGTATCAACAAGGGGAAAGAAATGTAAACTAGAGACTATTCCAATCCAAATCAACAAGTAATATGAAATTGTGAGTATCTGTTACTTAAGTTTGTATGTGAATTTTGTGCATCGATAGTTACATCTAAAATCATAAAACATTCGATTAAAATGGTTTATTTATTAACGTCTATTGTTAAAAAACTATGACGTAGTACGTTAAATGAACATGTGATATTCCATGTAGATTGTTCGTCAACGTAAACTTATATAACGCGTTATTCACGAATTTCATTTAAATTCTTGAGATATTACCCATTAAATAAATTTTATCTCATAATTTTCATATACAACTTACCACATAGATTACCTATAAATTTCATTTTCACTTAGCTTCCTAGTTGTCCTTAAATAAAAACCTTTAAAATTTAATTATAGATAATACAAATTTAGGTCATAGATTATACACACTGTAGAAGAATAAGTCAAGGGGCACGTGAGTCTTGTTCTACGTTTCCATTCCAAATACATATCCATCTCCATTTTATATTTCTGCCACAACCACAGGATAATATTTTTACTTTGTCCTTTATTCTTGTGCATGGACTTCATGCAAGAGAGTGTACATGGGATATTATTATTATAGTGTGATAGAAACAAGATAAATAATAAATGGTTACCTTCTATTTTACTTTTAAAAATTCCTTAGCTTCTAAAATAATTTGTGACACTTTCTCCTCAACCCGTATCAGAATGAGTGGTCCAAGGGTGAAACTTTACTTCATCTATTTCTCTCGGAGTTATATGTTGAATTAGTTGTTTAATAGTAGTATTAGAAAAGAAATATTTCCATAGAAAAGAGTGTGGAAGTAGAAACTCTCTTTATAGTTAATTGATCACACTCAGTGTGTTTCACTTGCATTCATCATATGCGATGATGATATTATATATAAATCAGTTTTCTTATTTGATGAACATCAAAATAAAGACACCGTATGCAACACCGTATATGTTTATCAGTCTCGACCTCTCTCTTATGTTTACCTCATACAACTTACACATATTTCAAACATAAATAAATATTAAAGGACATTGTGCGCATTCGACATCAAAGTTCTTATGTCAAAAAATCATTTCTCAATATAGATAGGTAGAGTAACATAATTGGCAATCTACTCCTAACCACCTATAACAGAAAATAATCAATGGCTAACTAACTATAACTGAAATGGTTTAGCTGGGTACAAGAGATCATATATTCTATATTCTAATTATCTCTCTTGCAGATGACCAGAAAACATGTACCACAGCTGCAGGTATCAATGTATAAAAACCCGCTACTTACATGGGGCGGGTAGCTTAAGAACAAACATCAAAATTCACTTTAGATTAAATAAATAACATATAAATATAATCATGATTATTAATTTTAGAGACAAATTCACCTTAATGGATAGTGTCCCAAATATTAATTAAACCTAGGTTTCACATGAACCATGACAAGTTTCATCAACCTACTATGTTTCTAGATACACTCATATATACTACACCAATTCTAAACCACAAGGAAGTTTACAACCTACTGGAAGCTACAATTACAATAGCACACCCTAGGGGGTGCATGAACTGAAGGCACGTGCACAAAACTGTAATTACAAGTTCCTATCAAATGTCCTTTATAACAAGGCTATAAGTTATAACCCTTTTTTTATTACAAACATGTTATTCTACAATTATTTCAAGTCCTGTGGTAACTCTGGGTTTACTATATCTTAGTCTGGGTCTTCTATATCTTTTAAGAAGCAAAGAAGAGCATACAACACTTACAGAAGAGAGAGCCATGCATGCACCAGCAACCCATGGTGGCAGCTTGATACCCAGTGAAGGATATAAAGCCCCAGCTGCAACTGGTATAGCAACAACATTGTATCCCATTGCGAATACATAATTCAATCTGATACGAGAGAACGTCTTCCGGGAAAGATGAATGGCTGTGATCACATCTTCCAGGTTATTTCTCATTAACACAAAGTTAGCAGCTTCTATTGCAACATCGGTTCCAGCCCCAATTGCCATGCCAACATCAGCAGCAGCTAATGCTGGAGAGTCGTTGATACCATCGCCCACCATTGCAACTATGCTTCCGTCCTTTTGGAATGAACGAACAATTTCGGCTTTTCCCGCAGGCATCACCTCTGCCCTTACATCTTGGATTCCAACCTGTAATGCAAAACATTTGTCATCACAAGTTTCACAATGACATCAATTTCCATTCCATAAAATTTATGTTGCTACTTGCATGTAAGCACCAATTTTTTTTACATGGATCATTGATTAGTCATTATTTACAGTAGGGTGTAGAGACCTCAGGAAACTGGTAATTAATGATGATAAATTTAAAATTCTGGCACTTCTTTCAATTGTTACTATTTTAGTTATCATCAATAAGAAAATCAATATAGTCCAGATGTTGAATGTTGATACTAGAAGTACAGCTTTTGAAAACAATGTTAGTTACCAGAAAACAAAGTTTTAATAGCCAACATAAAAAGAAAAGTTGATACATATATATTAAGACCTCCTTTGCAACAGCACGAGCTGTTCGCCAGTTATCTCCTGTAACCATAACAGGTATGACACCCATTTTCTGGAGGCCCTCTATAACCACAGAAGCTTCTCTCTTTAGTGGGTCTGCAACCCCCAAAACTCCGATTAATATATCATCATATGATACTAGTATCCCTGTCTGCGCATTTTGTTCCAGCTCAACTACAAAATTTTCCACTTCTGTTGAAATATCTATACCATTTTCGACCATCAACTTCCTGTTGCCAACCTGTTGAGGACATGCTGCCTCTGATAAGAAACTCTTCAGAAAAAATAAAGCGAATTTCAATGTATTTAGATACCAAGACAGGCATATTACAATAGTGAAGTGACAATACCAAAATACGCCTCCCGTCTTTAGAACATTCAACACCTCTTCCTGGGAGAGCAGAGAAGTCTGAGACATCAAAAAGCCATCCAGACTTTGCATCATTCTGTGTAGCATCTGAAGAATCCTCAAAGAAATGAAAGTGGCGTGCATATGCTAATACTGCTTTTGCCAGTGGGTGTTCACTGCTAGCCTGAATTATAAAAATAAACAAAGAAACAAAATAAGAAATTAACTTAATTTTGGTTCCTCTAAAATAGAAGGGTGAATTTTTCCTCTAAAATCTACTCAAATCTTGTTTCTTACGCCATTCCTATGACAACATGTCATAACTGCTGTTGTGTATAACTCATATTTACTGATAAGTGGCAGTCACTCAAGCGTAGCAGAGGATTGGGACGTAGTACTTAGCAAAAATTGTAATTTTGTACCTGTAATCTTTGATTAAATTGTGTGTCAAATTAATCAAGTTTTTTCGTTTTCTGTTTATCTTTAGTTTCCAGTTGTTATTTACCAACAATAAGGTGGAGTTTGTTAGGGAGTTTGGGGAGCGCCAGGAACAACGGACTAATGACCGGGACAACTAGGAGACTTTGACACCAAATATTCAATCAAAATATTAAGGTATAGATATATGGGTCACCACTCTTATATATCCTTGATTTAGCTTATTTTTAGCAGTAACTACTCACACTTCGATTTCAATAATAACACTATTAAAAATTTAAGCAGTCTGTGACAAGAAGAGGGGAGGAAATATGGAAAATATTTTATATTCAAATGATATTCATATAAGTCATCTTTAACTACCCCATGACCTAATCTCTGAACCAGATATGTGTCAGCATAATAAATAGACAACAAGAATAAATAAAATGGATAAGAAATCAGAATTCACCTCAGCAGAAGCCACCAATGTAAGAAATTCACCACGTTGCATTCCAGTGAATACTTTGGCAGTAGTAACACTGGCTTTTCCCTGAGTTAGAGTGCCTGTTTTATCAAATATCACATACTTCACCATCTGAGCCCTTTCCAAGGCATCTCCTCCTTTAATTAATACTCCATTGTTAGCCCCTACCCCTGTTGCCACCATGACAGCTGTCGGTGTTGCTAAGCCAAGTGCACAGGGACATGCAATCACTACTACAGATATTGAGAACATTAGGGCAAACACAAAGTGATTTCCATTTTCTGGAAGCCATTCTTCTGGGTAAGCTCCAATAGAACCAGCTATATACCTACAGACAATAAATCCATATTTAAAGATAAAATTGGGAATAAGCATTTCAGTCATATTATAAGTCAACTTTAAGCCATTTACCAAAACCAGTTAAGATGAACTTACCAGCCCAAAAATGTCAGCAATGCCAAAGAAACAACTGTAGGAACAAATATGCTTGCTACCTGCCAGCCAAGAGAATGGCACCAGGGTTCATATCTAATATTTCCTTTATCATATGTGAACCAATCAACTAGTCGATATTATTGAATCAACCAAAAAAAAGCCTACTTTTAGAACATAATGAACAAGCATAAAAAAAGTTTAAACACCACAATTTTCAGCAATCGGAGGAGAGCTTTCAAAATATTACCCTAACTATGCAAGCTTAACCAAATTCCGCAGACAAAGCAGCCAAGAAAGAACAGACCACATGTTGATTCCTAGCTACTCAGTGTTTTTTTATTTATTAAATGAAGCATGCTAAATTTTGCAAGTTTTGCATAACAAAATAAATATACAACAACCATTGGTAAAACTACCATCTGTCAGTCACAAACAAAGTATTATCGTCCGTTCATGTATACAAGCATTATATTTATATATGTCAAGATCTATCAGGGAAATCTTAATAACAACTGAGATTCTAATCATCATGAATTACAATTTTTCAAAAATGATGAAATTAAGTGGTAATCAACAATCAAGTACCAGACCATTTTGAAACAAGAAACATTTTGCAGAACAGAAGATATGTTTCACAAACAAACTTCTTTTTTCAAAAAAGAGAATGGTGCAACTTTATTCTACACAGAAACACACACACACACACACACACTGAAAGTAACTCCCGTAGAACTTGAAGGTCAACAACTATAACCCAAATACTTACATAATCAGCAAACTTCTGAATGGGAGCTTTGGACATCTGTGCTGTTTCAACCATACTTATTATCTGACTCAAAACTGTATCAGATCCTACTTTAGTAGCTTTTATGTGAAGGACGCCATGTAAATTTATTGTACCCCCAATAACAGAAGCATTCACCTCCTTCGAAACAGGTACAGATTCACCGGTTACCATGCTCTCATTTACATAACTTGATCCCCAAGTAACAATACCATCAGCAGGAATCTTCGTACCAGGAAGAACTTTCAATGTGTCACCAGGTTGAACAAGCAAGGAATCAATTTCCCTTTCTTCAATAGATTTACAATCTAGAAAATCGATATAGTTATTACTATTGTTGTCAATGAATTCTAGAACATGAGAAATGAAACACCTTTCAGAAATAATATATCAACCAAATATTTGATAAACAAGCCAATCATCTCCTTATGATTAAGACAAAAAGCACATAAATGAAAATAATATGCACCTTTATCGTTAATAATTAATAAAGCTGTTGCAGGAGCAAGTTCAACTAATTTCTTGATGGCATCAGAAGTCTTTCCCTTGGCAAGGACTTCCAAATACTTCCCCAACAATACAAATGTTATAAGCATAGCACTTGTTTCAAAGTAAGTTGGGGACCAAAATCCAGTAAGAGCACCATATAGAAGAGCACAAACAGAATAAACGTAAGAGGCGGTAGTTCCCACAGCAATCAGGACATCCATGTTTGTTGAACCATTCTTAAGAGCCCTGCCAGCTGCAATGTAAAAGCGTTTCCCTATTCCAAATTGGATTACACTCACCAATGCCCATTTCAACCAATCACTCATGAGGAAAGGCCCGCATCGCCAAAGTAACAAGGAATACAAAAACGGAATATGAGGACAAACTACCTTCATGAAGAAGAGAGGAACCTGATAAATGCATCAAGCTAAAATCAATTCAAAAGATCAAACAAGAACATAAAAAACATAAGGTATGCTAATACAGTATCACTAATTGAATATGATGACGACAAGTATTTCCTATTTTGAGGATAGCAATTAACAAAACTTATGTAATTTATCTTTGTACAAATTAGAATCGAAAGTTATATTCAGTAATTTTACAAGCGATTTCACATGCTCCAAATAGATCGCAGTTCATGAGTATATGAAAAGAAATACCCAAAAAAAAACGGAAGTATAAAGAATTCATTCATAAGATTACTATGTAAATTAAGTTTAAAGAAATACTCACACTAAGACACAGGCTGGAGACAAAGAGCCGAAATATAGTCGAGGTCTCTTCAACATCTTTAGAAGTCATTCGTGTATAAGGGCTTCTAACATGTAATTCAAACTTTCCATTGCTTTCCCCATGAATCCCATCAACCAAGGACCTCGGACTGAGAACTTGAGGATCAAACAGAACATCTAATTCACTCGATAACTGGTCAAAACGAAATTGTCTTACTCCTTTCATGTTACTAAGCATGCCTTCTAAAACCTGTGCGTCTGTTAAACTATACACACCAACAACTCCAAAAATAATTTTATCCTGCTCGTTGCTCTGTACAAACGAGGCTTCAAAGCCAGAATCTTCAATTGCATTGACTACATCATCTTTACTAATTACACTTGGATCATATTCAACCTCGCCTAACGAAGTAGCCAAAGCTACCATGGCTCTTTTAACCCCTGGAAGATTTCTCAAAATACCTTCAACAGAATTTACACAAGCTGCACATGTCATACCTCCAATTGTGAACTGTCCAACCAGGGTTTCATGTGGAGCCTTTCCAGGTCCACTGGATTCAGGTAATATTTCTGCTTCAAACCCTGCATCTTCAATTGCATTTTTAATGTCTTCATCCTGGAATATGATAAGTTTCAGAATATAATTCAATATCTATTGAATACAAGCTTCTGGTAGTAATTCATACAAGCTTTTCATTAATATATTTCTTGAATGATGAATTATACAGATGCATACTAATGACTGGAGAACGACTTAATTTCTTATTATCTTTTTATTCAATTAATATATGAGACAAGGACAGGCAATTCAGCCATATGTATGCATCTCTAAAGTTCACCATTCAAGAAAGATATTATTCGTAAATAGTAGCAGAGAGTTCGCTTGGTACTACTACAAAAGCAACAATATGAGCTAAAAGAAGGATGGATATCGGTTGAAGTTTCTGATATGAGTTATCATGAGATAGAGCTGAAAGAAGAAGCATAAAATCAATTTTAGCCCACATGTTAGCATATTAATGTATATAGATTAAAGGGATATCCTCTAATATTACGTCAAAATTTGAAGTTACACCACCCAAAAGGCAGGAGCAGGGAAAAACAAAGAACACTGAACAAGCAGGGGAGGAGAAGAGGGGACAAGCTATGCCTCACATTGACACCCCACCAATTTTGGTGTGTCTGTTTGGTTTTACTGTTGTATAAGGCAAACTATATTCCAGCAGTTCAGAATTGATTATGAGATTCTTGAATGTGCTCGAGTAGAATGCGCGCAATTCTCCACTTCTCAGCACTAAGTGCTAAGTACTTGGTGGTTCACTGGCATGTTAAGAGAATTATGTGACTATGCATTCAACTCACCTTTAGTCAGAATCAATTTTTATGGCCGCATAACAAAACAAATACACACACACTCATTTTTCTCACATGTTCGTCCCGTTCAAACCATGCAATGCAATTCTCGCTTCTAATACTAAGTGTGTGTGAGTTTCGCCGCTAAAACTTAAAAATAAAACTAACTATGATCATATGCTAATGCTAATTCAAGGAAAGAAGAGATGAACCTTGACGAGAGCAGGGTTGAAAACGACGTCAGCTTTGTTCTGTAGTAGCGCGACGGAGGCACTGAAAACACCGTCAACGGCTTTGAGAGCTGATTCAATGGAATTGGAGCAAGCGGTGCATGTCATACCGGTGATCCTCACCTGAATTCTTCTCGTTTCATCGTCAACTCCGTCCTCGGAGTCTAGAAGCCATACTTCTTCCAAGTCATCGGAGTTGTCGACGGCGGAAATTTTTCGGCCGGCAGGTAAATTGGTGAGCTGTAAGTTTCTCACACCGGAAGCCATCGGTGTAGTTAGTGAGAGAGGAGGTTTAAGAGAGAAATTGAGATTTTGAAGAGTAAAATGAAGAAGATGATCAACATATTTTTTTTCAAAAATGATCATATACACGTCGTATGTCGTATGTACTGTACGGTTGACATTAGTTTTTTCTTTTGTTGTTGATTTTTTATTTTTTATTTTTCATATACAAAAATATTTTTGCAACATTTCATCTAAAAATAAATTAATATGCAGACATTGAGCTTCGAACCCCGGACACCTTACTTATTTATTTTGAAAAAGTTGAATTCTAGACATTATGTTACTTGACAACAAAAAATAATAATGTTTCAAAAAAAAATCTAAAGAAAAATAAAATTAGAATATTAATGGGAAAATTTTAGTTAAAAACACATTCAGGTAAAAGGTAGTTAGTTTTCTTATTTCTTACCGGTGGAAGTGTCCGTCTGTCCGCTTTTTCTACTGCGTTAACGCATGTGATTTTTTTATTATGTTTGTTTGTATAATTTTGATCTAAATTTTTAAATTTTTAAATATTAATGAAAATTATTGATATATTGATTTATAAACAATATATTGTCAAGTCATATAATAATTATTTATGAACTCAACATATTTTAGTTTGTCTGCATGTAAAATAAAGATAAAATAATGATCTTTTATTGTTTAATCTATAGTAATTAATAACATCAAAACCTAAATGTATAAATAACTGATGTATGATTTTTACATGTCATAAAACTATTTACACGTAAGTATAATAAGATCGTATCCGCAGGGAGTTGCGTATTTCATAAGTGTTTTCGCAATATTTATCAAGTTAAGTGTTTGGGTATAAATTGTTTGTTTGTGTAAAACTATTGTTCTATTCGACATAAAAGTAAAACGAGA
>Ga0228710_1004020_pt1 | contig 23246 bp, 8 predicted proteins | sample MedpolnodulmetaG_FD_177995 | JGI IMG/M metagenome (GOLD analysis project Ga0228710, IMG submission 177995) | Root nodule microbial communities from Medicago polymorpha collected in Santa Monica, California, United States - pink nodules | ecosystem: Host-associated > Plants > Roots > Nodule...
TGGATGGAGGTATTTTAATTTTATAATAACATGTTTATACTATATATATTGCCAAATATAAACATATCCTTGTTAATATTAATTCCTTATAATAACCTACACATTGTAGGTATTCAATGATCCAACAGCATTAACTGAAGACGACTTATATGATTTGCGAAACCAATGGGCAACTTGTTTTCTTCACTTGTATAAAGCTTAGGAGTTACATGGTATGTTTCAAAGCCAATCTCATAATTTGACATTTGTAGAGAGAGTAGAATTTTGAACGGACTTGTAGTTGTCTTAATGCGTGGTGGTTTTGGTGTATCAAGTGCGTTTCTGCAATTGAGATAACTTTTTCAACTGATTTTGTTTTTTGCAGCTGAAAATTGATTATGATGTGGCTGAGATGAGATATTGGCGGTGCTTATGACTGAGATGAGATGAGATGTTTTTTGCAACTGAAGCTTAGCATATTAACAATGATGATTCTGCTGTAGAGTTTTTTTTTTGTTTCAAATTTCTGCCTAAAGTTGTTTTATTGAAATATTTCTAGTTATATTGTATTCATATGCCTCTTTTATAGATTGGAATATTGACGTGGAAAATTGAGGATTGATTATGTAATATCTAATTAGATAATATAACTTTTTTTTTGGCATTAAAATTATTCATAATTTGTTTTCATTTTATTAATATAAAAGAAAAGAGCAGGTGTCTTATTTGATAAACCATTCAAAACAAATATTTAGAAAGAAAAAAAAAATATTTCACATCAATGGTTTTGAAAACTGATGTGAAATATACATATTTCACATCAGTGTTTACATTTCAATGTTCGTCTATTACAACAGTGGAAGCGGACCTGATGTAGAAATCCAAGATTTCACATCAGCTGCAACCTGATGTGAAAGGATGTGGACTTACCACATCATATCACCTTACATCGGTTGCAAACTGATTTGAAAAATCATTTTCAACTGATGTAAAAAATCATTTCTGTAGTAGTGAACTAAATGGATAACCTTATCTTTTGATTGTTATTTGGTTTGCAACTCAATGGTTTTTGTCTCTCTTAGTTTTATCAAGAATTATTTAAACTTTAGTTATTTTTCCTTTGAGCGCCCACCAACTATTGTGTTTATCTACCCTGTGATTTACAAAATCAAGCAAGAGAAAACATAAAGAGGTTAGTACATTCTGCAGTATTATTGGCAATAACAGATACGGTGAAAACATACAATACACCCACGCACAAACAACGATACAATCGTTGCACCATCACTACTGCAAAAGTTATGGTGCAAATACTAATACTCTAAGAAATTTATATATAAAAGTTTACACAAAAGTGATTTGTACAGATATCAAGTTTTTGGTGTTGTTGCACTATCAGTACGCACGATCAGCTAAGTATCTAAAAACAGATTTTTACCAATATAAATAAATTAACATAAAACGAGTTCAAACAAAATTCTTCTAAATATAATATAAATATCATAACAATGGTGTGGAATTTCATCCACATGCTTTTAAAAAACAGAGCGAATAACAACAAGTAAATGAATGTTTTATTATGCTTAAAATTAGGCACATGATTCAGGTGCAATTTAAAACTGCATTTATCTGTAGAAAAACATTGAACAAATTTAAAATTGTACCGGTTCTAGGTCATGATTAAATTGGTTCAAACGATCTAATTCTAAAAACATTGGACAAATTTGTATTCGATGGGGATGTAATGAATCCTTCGAATAGAACATGAATTAGTCTAGTGGCACCTATCCTCTAGCATATTGTGGGTGAAATTCAAAGAGTACACTCCAAGCAACCTATAACATACCATTACATTATCTGAGATTTAAAAACCACGCCAACAACTACTCTAATAACAAAAGCTGCTGCCATAGCTCCAAACACAACAACGATGGTTTTGAGATTATTCTTGTTTTTTCCATTAGAAACATTCTCAGGCCCTACAACAAATAACTCCAAATTCATTAAACATTCATAATTAGCAATATAAAATCGAAGTCTTAATAAAAAAAAGAGTATATATAAATAATAGCAAGAGTCAGGGAAATAAACAAGTATATAGAAATCTCCAACATAGAAATCAAAGAAGAAAAATATGTAACAAGGCAGAATTGCGGTTGTTAAAAACGATTATTAGCTTTTCAATTCAAAACTAGTAATATTGTTGGATTCAAAACTATTAATTTTATAAAAACATGTAACAAGGCGGAATTGCGGCTTTTAAGTTCACGTCACATTGTGGTAAGTATATAAAAAATAATTACATTGTTAATATTGTCAAATGTTTAAAGATATTAAATGAAAATTATCAACATTAATATAATGTTTATATTGAATACTTTTTTTCTTATATTATATATATAGAAATATATGTTAAATATTTGAATCGCTTATATTGTGGATTTTATTTACTTATTTACGCGAAAACAAAGGTTTATATACATATATGAGAAAGTTAATAAAATAAACTTTTTAAAACTCGTGATTATTTTCAAACTATCAAAATTGATGTAATGTGTTCCTATTAAATAACTTTTTATTTTATATGCAAAACACCGTTCAATGTTTGTGTCGCACCCGTTGTAAGTTTTATGTGTTTGATTTGCAAAAACAAATTTTTATGTAAATATATGAGAAAATTGATATGATAAAATTATGGAAACTCATCAGTATTGTTAAAATATAAACATTAATATAGTGTTTCTATTGAATAATTTTTTATTTTATATGCAAAACACTGTTCAATGTATACACCGCTCCCGTTGTAGATTGTATTTGCTTATGTATGCATAAATAAATTTTTATGTGTATATATAAAAAAATCGATATAATAAAATTTTGGAAACTCGTGACTATTTTCAAAATATCAACATCAATGTAGTGTTTCTATTAAATAACCTTTTATTTTATACGCAAAACATTGTTCATTGTTAGCACCTCATATGTTGTAGATTTTATGTGTTTCATTTGTATAAACAAATTTTTGTGTAAATATATGAGAAAGTTGATATGAGAAAATCGTGAAAATATAAACATTAATATAGAGTTTCTATTGAATAACTTTTTTATTTCATATACAAAACACCGTTCAATGTTTGCACCGTACCCGTTGCAGATTTTATGAATAACTTTCTTATATATGCATAAATAAATTTTTATGTACATATATGTGAAAATCGATATGATAAAACTTTGGAAACTCACGACTATTTTCAAAATATCAACATCAATGTAATGTTTCTATTAAATAAGTTTTTATTTTATATTTAAAACACCAATGAATATTTGCACTGCACACGTTGAGGATTTTATAAACTTTTTATTTAACGATATGTAATAGTATATATGATAAAATTTGGAAAACTCGTGACTATTTTCAAAACATAAACATGACTGTTTTTTTTTTTTGAAGGATCAACATCACTGTATTGTTTCTCCAAAATACCGTTAAATATTTACACCACACTCACTGTAGAATTTATGTGTTAATATCTACAAAATCAAATTTTATGTATACCGATTAACCAATATATGAAAGTTGATTTGCTTAAATTTTGAAAACTAATGATTATTTTAAAAATATCAACATTAATGTATTCTTTCTAACAATTTTTTATATGCAAATTAATAAGATTAAGAGATTAAAAGAGAAGAGAATAAACTACTTTCCTATACTTATGGCATGAAAGAGTGACATAAACTCTCTTAATACAAAAGTACATATAAATAATAGCAAAAGTCAGGGAAATAAACAAGCATAGAAATCAAAGAAGAAAAACCTGCAACAAGGCGGAACTGTGGCTATTGAAAATGATTATTAACTTTTAAATTCAAAATTACTCTTGATTTAAAATTAAAATTTAAAGGCATTATGGGTGTTTCCTAGATAAAAACATATTGTTTTGTAGTTGGTAGTACATTTATTACTTAATTAATTATTAATATTTTATTTGTATTCAAACAACATTTTTCCCGTGAGTATGTACATGAAATAACAAACCATGAATGAGATTATAGACACCAGTCCAAAAACCACTAAATCCAAACTTGGGTGTAAATATTCAACCTAACAATACTGACATTTGTTAATCACGTTATATATTTACCAGCGTTAAGATGGACACTAACATGCAAGTCCTTTTGCTTTTATTGACAATAAACGATAAAATTGTAAAAAAATAATTAAGTGAATGATAAAATTGAAAGGAAAAATGTTACGCCAAAACATAATATTTTTCATTTTAGATTAAAATAAGGTTTTTTATAGTGTTCAATAGTATTCCTATTATTGTGGATTGTTGCTCCTATACTATTGTGGATTGCTCCTATTTTAACGAGATTGAACTAATTATTTAATATATAATCTAAATAAAAAATGATAAAGTAGATTAAATAAAGAGTAAAATTGGAAAGGAAAGATCCAGTCCAAAATGGTGTATTCTCTTTATATATTTGTATAGATGTATCATTATTTAAAGAGTAAATTAATCCCCCGTCTCTTCAAAGATAATGATATTACAACCCCCTCTCCTAATATTTCAAAACATATCCAACCCTCCCTTCAAAGATGCAAAATTATATATTTTGATCCTAATTTATATTTTTTCGTTAATATTTTATTAACCTTGTTAAAACTCATGTTCTTCTCCCTCTCCTCTCTAAACCTCAACTTGAAACTTTTGCAAATTCAAGCAAGCAGATTGTATGCATGTGCAGCTTATTAAACTTTAGACGTTTGATTTGATATTAGGAGCAAGTATTGGAAGAAGAAGCAAGAGCTAGAGCTTTGGGTGCTAAAGGTTTGGAACTTGGAAGCTTTGAAAGTATCCAAATTATCACTATGTGAGTTCCTATAGGTTAGAACCCACCATTTGGGTGTTAGTCTTGATTATATGTAAGATAACTAAAGTTTAGGTTTGTATTCTTGCATGTGTAGTTGCCCTAAAATGTGATAATATTGTCATTGTGCTTGCATTTGAACTGAATAGCTTATTACACTAGTTATGCAATCGGTTGTATAGGTTGAAAGGGAGGAAATTTTTTTATTTTTGTACTTCTGAAGTGAAACCAGTTACACTATTGTGCAACCGGCTGCACCCCTCTACAACCTTATTAGGTAACCAGTTACACTTCATAGTGCAACCAGTTACCATGTGCACCAATTGCTCAAATGACTTGTTTTCTATAGTGCAATCAGTTATTATGCGTTTTAGGTGCAAGTGCAGGCATAATATTATCACATTGATAAGAGAGACGTAATATGGAATGTATGTATGAATAATTAATCTTTGGGTAGGCTACTGACCTAGGTGAAATACTAATATGCCACGACATGGTTACTAGTCATTATATCATTTTATTATGTAAGTCGTGATCCTTGTGGTTCCACGTTAGTTGGATGGGATACCTTCCGATAGGAATTTCAACCTGATTGATACGAAATTTAGTCGATTATTTTATTCGGGATGTTATGGAATTAATCCACCCAGACTTTCCATAAAATCAATCCAGATAATATTGTGTGTTACAAGCTAACATATTTAATTATTAATCTATGAATATGACAACATGATATGAACTATGATAGTATGCAGATTGTGATCCTAGGTTTTCCCTGATCACTATTATCCTAGGATAGATGGAGCTCACTGAGACATTATGTCTCACCCCAATCTATTTATTTTTATTTCATATACGCAGGTTGTATGAGATAAGGGTAAGTAGAACACATCTGACTGATATTGTTGACGTGTCTTGTATTTTGTGTTATGTATTGTATGTCATGTACTAGGACCATACTAAGTTATGTTATGTCATGTACTCGTTAGGTGTATATGATAATCAGACAAGTTGTGTATTATGTGTACTTCTGATTGTACTGTTATGGTATTGTATGAAACATATGCATGTTGTTTATCATTCAGACAAAACTTTATTGTAATTTGATGTATCAAGTATGAAATTTTAACGCTTGAATAAAAATTCTAGACAACTTTATGGTGGGTGTTACATCATCCATCGTCGCGTTTGATGTTAATATATTATTTTAATTTTTAACAAATTGTGTTGAAAAGATAATGCACTTTGCTACTGTTGTTATGTTTGTGTTGGAGCTTCGAAATACTGGATGAATCATACGGAGACCTACTTTAAAACTTGGGAAACAAGAGCAAGGGATTACTTCTTCTTTGATTTGCTAAGAAAACTGATAGATGAATTGAACAAAAAAAAATGTCATCTTGGTAAAATTAAAATTATTTAACAATGTAATAAAAAACGAAAAAATTATTAATTCAGATTAAAATATATAATTCAACACCTTTAAAGGGATAGTTGTGTATATTTTTAAGCATGAGGGGCGGAAGTTGTAATGTCATTGTCTTGGAAGGGAGGGTAGAGTAATTTACTCTTATTTAAATGGGTTAATTAAGTTTTTAATCCCTATAAATATTCACAGTTTTGTTTTTAGGCCCTACAAAATAAAATTTCACTTTTTAGCCCCTATAAAATTTTCCATCAACATTTTTAGTCCTTATAAATTTTTCCATCAGCACTTCTAGTCCCTGTCAAAAATTTTCATCCACAATTTTAGTCCCTACAATGCTTAAGGAAAATGTCACAAGGACTAGAAAATGTGACTTTATTTTGTAGGGACTAAAAACAAAACTATGAATATTTATAGGAACTAAAAACTTAATTAACCCTATTTAAATTATCAAATTAACTCAATAAAAAAACATAACCAAAATTAATGAATTTTTTGTCTTCAAAAAAATGCTTGTAACCCTCCGATTCCTAGAGGAAATAGACCTAGTAATATGAAGTTCGGTCGAGAGGTAAGTTAATTATGGTCAAAAATTATTTATATTGAAAGCCAAACTTGGTTATTCTGAACTATTCTTTTAGGAGAAGCTCATTATCCACTTGGACTCAATCACTTGATCTTGTCATAATGACTTAACTAAAAATAGACTCAATCACTTGATCTTATCATAATGACTTAATTAAAACGAGAGTTCCTAATTATTATTACTAGTCCTGTGTAATGACTAATAGTATTTATAGGAGAAACAATACTATTTTATTGATGGAATTAAGCTGAAAGTATACTCATGGGTATAACCATGGAGGAAAGTGCAATAGAAATATAGAGGTAGAACTATAAGAAGCTTCTCATAAGAGAAGTACCTAGAAAGGGTATAGAAAGAGAGAAAATATATCAAGTACTCCACACATGGTAAATGAGCCTTTCAGAAGCGCTTATAGCCCTTTAGTCTAACACTTGGAAACTTTATTCTCTGGCTACACCTTGCTTCCGTATCTCCTGAATCTCTAACTATTTGCCTCTACCTCATTCTATGATGCTGACTCACCCTCCTTTGATGAGTCATTGTTTTGTGGTCTCAGTTCAATGATTGGGTCCCTAGCAATAATGAGAGCAACCTTTTCCTCAAGGTTAAAATTGGGGAAAGTCAACTGAATGTCTTCTTCCCAACTAGAAGCAACAAGGTCAATGCCCTCCCAGCTGATCAGAACGAAGGGAATAGCAGTAGTGCCTCTCATGATGACCCTAGACACAAGTAAAGCAACAAGTTGTAGAATGGGACCAAGCTCAAACGTGGTCAAAGGTAATGGCATATAGGGAGTAACATGAGGACCATGAAACTGGGTGAATTTTGGATGTGGGTGGCAACCCCAAACGGTATGCCACAGACCCAACCTTAGCCAAAACGGAAAAGGGACCAAAGTACCTTAATCCCAACTTTTGATGTTTGCATAACGCCACAGAAGTTTTTCTATAAGGCTGTAAATTAACCAACGCCTGACCATTCACTTGGAACTCTACATGACGACGCTTTTTGTTGGCTTGGAATTTAATAGCTTACTCTCCTTTGTATAGGTTTGCTTGCAGTTGGGACAATAAATCTTTACGGTTTGTTTTGCCTTTTTTAATTCAATGGGGTCATTTGTTTTGCCTTTTGTCTTGAACAAAAAAATGTTGTAACAAAGTTTTCCTACCAAAACTACATTTTAAACTAAATTTGATCAAGGCCCTTTGAGAGGCTCTTGATACTTAGAGTTTAAAGAATGTTTTGTTGATTAATAAAATGATACTTGAGAGGCATATTTATAGTCAATTACAAATTTTAAATCACAAAAGTCTAGAGACTTGTTTTACAAGTAATCTGTCAAAACTATCCTACATCTAAAACACTAACCACACAATTAACATCTATAGTTAGCCTAAAAATTTAGTGGTCTAGTGGAAAACCTTGTTCATTTGAAAAGATGATCTTTATGGAGGTGATTTGAATAATGATTCTAATTCATTTAAAGAAATAATCTTAACGTTTGGTCAAAATGAGGTAACTATTTTTTACCTTTTATATTAAAAATGTTAGCGCCTGCTATTCTAAATATAATATTTTAATAAAGTGCCTATATATCCTACGAGCTTTTTAGAGATCTTCAGGAGCACTACATGATAGCATTTGTAAGAAAATCAGATAAGGTAATTGTAATATATTTTCATAATAGTACAATAATAACCTTGCCACTTTGTGGAACTAAGAAGGTTTTTTATTCTAAATGATTTATTGCACACTCGTAATTCTTATTTTTTGATTTTTTTTTGCAATTAACTATATGAAAACACCTGAAGATATTTCAAACAACTCTAGAGAAATTTCATTATCTTTTAGGCTCAATTACAAAATTTAATCATCTTTTGAGGCCCAATTACAAATGCTTAACTCTGTAGTTTCTAATGCAAAAGTCAAGATGACCGAGTTGGTATAAGGCACCAGTTTCATGTACTGGTCTGAAAAGGAATGGGTTCGAATCCCATTCTTGACATATAATTACAAATGCATAGGTACATAGGCATAATTAAGACAATCAATGCATTCAATTATCCTGAGACGTAAATTGACTTATTTTAAATATTCAACTAACTTTCTTGAAAAACATTTATATACACCGACTAACAATATGTATTCTATATTGTTTTCTCGTCAAGTTGACACAACTTGTATTCTACCTGAATTAGAACTTATTTACTATTAAATATTGAATTCTATTTTGTACTTTGAACTACAAAATGGTCAATGTTTTCATCCAATTTTATTTGTTTTAACTCTTTTGTATGTCATAGAATTTATTAACTTACTACAAATATTAAATTTTAGCTTCCAACTTTTAAATTTTATTTTAGTATATTAAATTATTAATCACATAACATTCTATATATAGAAATTGAAAAATTGATTCTATCATAAATATTCAACGTTTAATTTTAGAGTAAAATACACTCCCCTCACTTGAGTGATTGTGATATTACACTCCCCTCCCCTTTTGTTTTAAAACTCACACTTCCCTCCCTTTAAAGATTATAATATGATATATTTAATCCATTTTAAAATTTTTCAATTAAATTTGGTAGTCAATCTCCATTAGACACCAAGTTTATTACTATAATACCCTTTTCCTTGCCCATATTTACTTCTTTCATTCGTTGACATCACAATAATCGTCATTGTTGAGATTAGAAATTTCAAACATTTGCCTTTAATTGACCTCTAAACTAACCACCCTATTTCTATTTGTTTGCATATTTCTCTCTATTTTTTTCCTCTTAAAAGATGTCTGATTGCAACGCTAATGGTTGTCATTCATCAAAGATGTCTGATTGCAACGCTAATGGTTGTCATTCATCAATAGATGAGGTGGGAATTGTGAAAGATGAATCACTGAAGAAAGGCATGTGTATCCCCATTTGAACGCATGTCCAAGTAAATTGAAGAGAATAAATGGCATAATTAGCAATTGCCTTCAATTTTTGTAGCTTGTGATGACGGATGATGTTTTTTTTAGATAAGCATGTGCAGTGATGTTGATGGCAGTAGGGAAAAGGGTATTAAAGTAATTAAAAAAATTATAATAGAATTTGATTTAAATTTAATTGAAAAAATTTAAAATGGATTAGATATATTATATTATTATCTCTCAAGGGAGGGTAATGTGAGTTTTAAAACTAGAGGGGAGGGGAGTGTAATATCACAATCATTCAAGGAAGGGGAGTGTATTTTACTCTTAATTTTATCATGGGGATGAAGACTTTATTAGCAAATTTCGTATCTCAGTTCATAATACTTTAATAATATTTCCTTGAGAGGCTCTTGATACCACTTGTAGGTTAAAAAAATATACACAAGAAGCATATTTATAGCCACTTATAATTTTTTAGGAGAAAAAGTATTTTGTCTTATTTTATTTTAAATTATTCTTGTTTTTTTAAGTAAAATATTCATATGGGTAGTTAGCGGTGGCTTTGAGCAAGGTCGGGATGGGCTACCGCCCAGGGGTCATCCATAAGGAAAACCAATTTTTTTTTGAGATGCAAAAGACTACTAATTTTTGTTTAATATTGCATACATATAGTATAAATATTTAAACGTGCACTATTGTTTTTGATATTATATGTCAAATAATTAGAGGGTAACAATTTTTTATAGTTGTGTATTCAGAAAAGTGACTTTTATTTTACGTATTTGTAGAAAAAGAAGAAAATAAATAAATATAAAAGAATAAATGAAAACAAATGAGAACAAATAAATAATTATCTTTGTTGATATTCCCTATCTAGTTTCAAATTAGTAAATAATGTAACTTATATTTTTTCCATAAAATAATATAACGTTACTAAATCTTATGTGATTATTTATAAAATAAAAATAATAATTAAGTTATTAGACAAAAAATAGAAGCATAATACATAAATGTAATAAGGGTTAAAATTGAGAATGTCTTTGTACTTCTAACATATATAATATTTATTCTCACATGTTAAACATGGATGACTCAAAGATACTTATTTAATACATGAAAAATGAGAAAAATGTGTATTCTTTGAAAGATATATTGGTGGTTCATGCAAGTAGTTGGTGTTATTTGTGATTGAAATACATGACACTAAAAGTTATATTTAATACATGAAGAATGTGATATATATATATGTATTCTTTGCAAGATATATTGGTAGTTCATGCATGTAGTCTTTGAAATACATTATTCAAAAGTAATGTTTAATTCATGAGCATGAGAGAAAATCAATTGTGTGATTTATCTCATATTCAAATTTTTAACAAAGCATGCATTCGTTCCAATAGGTTTCTAATATGATTCTATTTAAAAAAATGATTCAAGCAAGTTGTGTATCGACTCATAACATTAATTCAAAAATTGTACAGCACAGGCCACAAAAAAATCTCATGACTGACCCTGAGGGTAGCCTATAGGGAGGGGGCATGATCTCTATCCCTTTTTCCAAAATTCTATCAAGAAGATTTTCTCTCCCATCCTCGTACTCGTTGAGAATTTTTTTTTATGAAGTGTAGTTCCAAATGGAGTAATAACCATATATATGCTCATTTATAGGAACAAATTGACATCCATAATTCCATATATAGTTGTGTCCAAGTTTATGGCATATTTGTTTTCCTTACATGTGTATTTATAACTTAACTTCCTTGCATATTCTTTTTCCTTGATTTAGAAATCTCTTCTGAAAAAGGATACCTACTTACAGAACTGCAAATATATAATAAATGTCACATTATTCCTATTTTTAGATATTTAATTACTCACTAAGATTTGTCAAAAAAAATTACTCACTTAGATATTCTTAAATTTGAAATTATTTATTTTATTCAATATCAAATTTGAATTTCTCAATATAGATTTTTATAAATGACATAAACTATTCAATTAAGATGTGCATATAGAATTTTTATGAAATTTTTCATATTTTATTTAATTATAAAATAAACAAACTTATATGTGTCAGTCTCATTCTCCCATGTTTTGTACATTTGTTGTGTGAATGTGTCTATGTGAGGTTGCTATGTTCGAATTCATGCTTTATATAATTTTTTAAACACACACAACTGTCAAAATATATTTGAGTACAAACTATCGGCAATTTGAATTGGATGGGACTCTAATTATTAAAGATAAATTAGTTCTTTTGGGCTTTGGCCATGAGTTGTCAAGCAAGCAAATGATTTTGTTTAAGTCGTGTTATATGGTACAATACAGATTATATCTATAAGTAGTAATTCCTAAAATGGAGTTGACATTAGGTGGAATGAATATTGCATTTAATTTTTTTTTTTTGTCAGTTAATCTAGTGGTTGAAGTTCACATAATTTAATGTCAAGAAATGTGGTGTTTGGGAATATCGATGTATGTGATTCATATTATGAACCACATACACCATTAATTGAATTAACCTGAAAAAGTCAAATTTACTGGTAAGAGAGGGAGTAGGTTGGTTCATTTCTATTTTAATATCCCCTCTATAATACCATTGATTTGAAACTCGCACCATAAGAAAAACAACCACTTCGACATTGCTTCCTTAAAAAAAAAAGAAACCACTTCGACATTGCTTCCTTCAAAACAAAAAAAAAGAACCACTTCGACATTGCCATGATAAAATTAATCCGTTCAAGTTATTTATTGGTATAACGTATGTTTCTTTGATAAAAAAAATAAAATAAAATTGAGTGGCACCCAATTTATTGAATAACAATAAAAGAGTGAATAATAAGAACCATTTATGGTAAGTACTTACTTGGTGTATAATAATAAGGCCACTCAAAGTCTTACAATTCTAACCAATAATATCAAATCATGTGTGATATTAATTGTGGAGACCACACCACTGTAGGGAGCCATTTCATTGGTTAGTCACATAAATTGTAATTAATAGAGTATAATAAAAGATAGGGAGTATTTACGGTGTCTATTAAACACTAAGAATGTGTTTGTTTTAAGTTTACCATATTTATTTTTAGGAATAACATTTCTTAAAATATAAAGATGAGAATTTTATTTTAAGCTATTTAGAAAAGATTGGTTAACTTTATAATATTCATAGGAACCATAAAAATATGGATTATAATAGGTAACTACATGTGAATTTATTCCATCTCCATAGGAACTTTATTCCCACACCCTTTTCTATGGGAAAATTTTCCTATTCCCATGATCCTTTTTATACCAAGTAATAAAATTTAGTAAACTTGTAACAAACATAGACATATATATTTCTATCATCTTATTCCAAAAAAAAAAACAAATATAACTGAAACAAACACGTCCTAATATATCGAGGCAGAAAAACACTAATATATCATAATATTTATTTTATTAATTTTTTTTGTAAATTTTTTTAATAAATTGAAACTTTTATGTTATTTATTATTATTGTGATGTAACCGGCCAAATTTTATTACGTAACATTTTCTTAATTAATATTTCGTTGTAACAGACTAATTTTTTATGGCAAATTCTATGGTACACCTAATATATTTGAGTGTACCGGTACACTCACTCTTTAAATTAATAGTTAAATGAGTTGTTTTTTTTAAGAAAAATATTGTTTTTTTATCACTTGTAATTATAATAACTAAATCTTATTCATCAAAAGTGTCAACGAAATAAAAATTAATTTTTTTTGAATTTTTATCACTCATGATTGAGAACATTGATTATTTTTTACGATAATATGTAAAAAATTACTATGATTCTTATAAACAATGAAATGATGTTCTTTCTTACGAAATGATGTTCTATAAAATATAAATATTGAAAAATAACTATTTCTTATATGAAAAATGATCGTTAATTTATAAAATTATGAAGCGAGAGTACCGGTACACTTCACTTTGTGAGTGTACCGTAGAAGTTCCCATTTTTTATTACGTGGACATACAGTGTAGTATCTTGCACTAAAGCTATTTTAACAAAGTGTCAATTGTTATTATAAAGATAAAGATGATTGAGACGGTAGAGAATAAGTTTCATTTTCTTCAACTAAAAATTAATCTAATAAAAAATAATTGGATGGAGATTCACGTGATGTCAACCTAGTTGAAATGTTGTTGATTTTTCTTCTCTTCGGCTTATAAAAAAATGTAATTATGATTTTCAAACTATCTATTTTGGAAACATATCCTATGATAATGATATAGATACCAAAAAAGTAAAACATATCCCTTCAAAAAATAATGTAATGCCTATATTAACTAAAAGTATTATAAAATTTACATAGTTTATTTTAGAGGATAAATTTACATAGTTAAATAAAGCGAAAGTAATTGAATTGTTTATATTTGATGCTACCAATAAATACAAGTATTAAGATCCTTCCTTTCAAAAAAAAAAAATACAAGTATTAAGGGGAATGTATACCAATACAATTGTTATTTTGATTTATTTGAAACACTCAAATCCCACACATCATAACAAACTGGAACACCCCCTCTTTTTGTAAGAAATATATTTATTTATTTTTTAGGAAAGGATGCTTATAGATTTTCATTAAAAATAAGAGTAGCAATACAATCTGATACATCTAAATAAATAGTGGGATTAGCTAGTAAAGTGAATTCACGTACAAGGGCAAAGTGAGAGAAGAACAAAGACCAACATGTGGTGATAATCTAGTCAAATTCTACAACATTGGTACGTACTGAGTTTAAAGTATCAGTTGTCGTCTGAGAATCCACCACGAAATCAACACTATCCATACGCATATCGTGTAGCCACTAGAGCACATAGAACAAGCCAAGGTCCTCACCAACATCTATAGAAGTGATAGGCGTAACTCTTAGTGTTTTGGCCAAGACATAAGCTCCATCCTCATCTCGAACACAAATACCTATATCTGTTCTGTTTGTGGCTAATTTAAACGCAAATATTGCACATAAGTCTCCCTGGTTGCAGTTTATGCCACCGAATCATAGCAGGTTGTGGCGCCGAAACCATGGTAGGAGGGTGTACTTGCTGCTGTCGTGACTGATCAAGGACGACATTGACTGCATTCCAGTCATCCATTACTTTATGCGCTTTATCGACCACTTGAGCGCATACCTCGTTCACATTTTGCCAAAGTGCTAAGTTGTGGTACTTCTAAATGCTTCAAATAATAATAACCATCTGATGCGGCAGTTCAGGCGTACAAGACTTTATAGTAGGGAGAAATTGAAATAGCATCGGTTACCGAGGCATTGGTGGTGACAGTATATGAGACACAACGTTCCAGAGCCCAACTAGACGCCAGACTTGCACAACAAATGGGCAAGAGAAAAAGACATGGGACATATCCTCCAAGGGATGGTCGCAACTTACACACGAGAGAGGGCATTGAACGCCTTTATCCTGCAATCGGTTACGCGTAGGGAGGCAACCACGACATATTCGCCAAATAAAATTTTTCATCTTATTTGTTTAGGAGAGCTACTTTTACTCTCTTGCTAGTTTCCTAAAATAGAAATGATATGTGTACAACCAATCTCAAATAACTTTGGAACAATTTTCTTTTTCATATTCATATTGTGTTTTTACTGTCTCTCCGTCTCTTTCTCTCTATTGTTTTTATCTTGAAAGAAAGGAAAAAAAGTTGTTCCAAAAATAAGTGTACAAATATCATTTCACTTCTTAAAAACCACACTATTTTAAATTTTACAATCTAGAGAGAAGATCGATGTTTACTTGCGTCTAGATAAATAAATCTAAAAAAAATAAGTTTTTCTTGCTCCACTTTACAATTTATGATGTTTTTTTTTTAAAAGAATATTTATGAATACTAAGAGTTACATGACAAAAACAAAATTAGTAATGATGAATTTTATTATAATATTGTTTCTTCCATAGTGAATCCCAAAATTACACATTCATAACAAAGATAGCATAAGATATGTGACTATGAGCCATTACTACTCAAAATTCGTCCACTAGCAAAATGCTTACTGTAGCTGATAAATCAATGCCAAAGAATGATATAATGAAAAACAAAGATGTGTGGAGCAAAGGGTAGTGGTAATTTTAGGTCTAAGTGTCTTCAAGCAACAACACACACAAGAGCTGAAACAATGACACAAACACTAGCCAAGCATAAAGATAAGCAAGCTTAAAAGGAAATAAACAAACAAACACACACAAGATGGTAACCCAGTTCGGTCCAATATGACCTACTATGGGGGAGAGAGCAGCTCTCCAATCCACTATGAGAAGATGTTACAAGAGGTTACAAGAAATCAGCCTTATACCTAATCTCTACCCTTTGTTTCCCTCACCACACTCATATGAATCTTACTAGAGAATACACAAAGGAAGCTTTAGATCCTTCCAATGATGTAATCTCACTACCCAAGGTGATTACAATGTTTATCCCAACCCTAGAGACCCTCCTTACAAAGATACTCAACCCTCAAGTTCCCCCCTTTGTAAACCCTAGGCCTCTAGCTTCAGCTTTCTTCAAAAAATCTGCAAAAACCACTTAAATACTAGTCACAGCAGTCCAAAATCGTGTCACGATTTAGTCCAATCGCGCCACGATTGTCTCTAAACAACCGTTGTGACCAGTCCCTTTCAGGGAAACTTGGTGAGGAAGCTGTTGAATCGCGTCACGATTTCCCAAATCGTGTCACGATTTTCCATCTCAAGAACCAACCTCTCTGCCAATCCAATCGTGTCATGATGCCCAAAATCGTGACACGATTTCAGGTTTTCCTGCAATCACAATTTGAAGCCAATATACAACAAAGCACAAATGAATCTGAGACTGAAATAATGAAGTAATACTACTCAATGATCAGCATTCCCTATTCCTAAGTTAATATATGTACAAGCCAAGAACTAAACCTAGAGCACACATAAGACACCCCAAAACAATCCTTAACTCAGAAATCAATCCCAACCAAAGAAGCAGATTAATTAACACTAATTCGACAATGAACAACAAAAAATGCCTCTGATGATGAATAAGCGGCGTTTGAGTTAATAATGCACAACTTCTGCAAACCTTTATATCCCCACTCTTCCAATCACAATCAGATCCTAAAATTGCATGAAATTAAGGTTTAGGGCAGATCATATATGCATAAATCAGCATTTCGATCCTTAAAATTGCAAGGGCTGATCAATTTAGTCCTTCAAACCTTAAAAATAGAAAATTAGTCTCTTAAAATGTACATATTTTGATAATCAGTTTCAAAGACTAAAATGTTGATTTACTTAAATTTGAGCTACTAATTTGACTTGATCCTTATAATTTTGGTTAATTAGTTGTTATGATATTTATATATAGTACATGATTTCGTTGACAACTCTTTTTAGCATCCTATATCTACGCCTTCCTTTTTCTTATAACCGTGTAAGTGAAATCATCGATAATTTTGATGCTCTTGTACGTCAAAGTTGTACTTTTGAACCGAGATTTTGAATTTTCTTAATTTTCCTTAAGGGATCAATGAAGTGAAGTGTTAAAATGATATAGAAGTATAAAAAGCTTGAGCAAAAGAATTTCTTGGTGAGTTAGGATTCAAAGTTCTAATTTCTACTCAAAAATCAACTTTATGTGTAAATTCTATTGTCATTCTCATCAATAACTCCTACAAATTCACATTTGAACCATTAACAACTGGTTCTTATTTGAAGCTAGAATTTGAAACTTTTGACTCGACAATTGATTTTAACTCTTGAATATATTGTTCAACTCACTTTCACACAAATGTATATTGTTAAACGAACTTTGCTCTCATTCAAAAAGCTAACAATGTGAAACTCCAATACAAAATTCAATAAATTTAAAAATAAATCACTTACATATTCAACTCAATTTCATTCAAAATTAATGTATGGTACTCTTAGTGCATAATCAAACCACTTAAATATGTCAAATAGTATTTTTTTTTCGTTTGAACTCACGGCAATCTCTTATAATCTATGAAGCACGAACATGATAGAAACACCGACACAAGTAATAATTTGTAAAAATGACATAATTGAGTGTAATCATCGGTATCGGACATCGACGCGTGTCTGACACTGAGACACCCCTAATCCGAGGATGACACAAAAATAAAAAATCAAACACAAAAAGAATTAGTCCATAGTCTATTTCATTGTTTCCAAAATAAAACACAAACCTAAAAACACTGCACATGTTAAATTGCAAAATTTAAAACAAGAAATTTAGTTGCTTAATCACAAGAGACATATCATATCACATAATAAAGTAGAGAAAATCAATTGATATCTATATATTTGGCTATGTAAAACAAAGGATGAGACTATTTGAACCGAGGATGGGAAATTGTCCTATTTTCTAAATGTCTTATTATTTATTGTGTTCTTGTAGTAGAAGCATGTCTTATTATTTGATGTGTTCTTGCAGCTGTAGAAGCATGTCCCTACACATGGTATATCTGGCTAGAAATTGGCAAATGAAACTATTGACTGAGGTGGTTCCTGAACTCATTGGGAAGTGGCAGGATGTTGTACCTAACCACTTCAATTTCCTCGATGCTTTTTATGGCAAGCCGCATAGGTATGCCTACACCTTTCAGAAGTACGTATTTGTCACTAGGGTGGATGTAGAAAAAAGAGTCTTCTACTGGAGTCAAGCTTCTTCGATTGATGGAGAGAAGTGTTTTTAGTGAAATTATGATGAGTATTTTCATTCTCTTTGTTCATATTCTTGTGGAGTCAGATTGTTTTTTTGGTGCACAAAGCTAAAACAAAAAAGAAAACAAAAGAAATAGAAAAAAGAGAGCTACACTCAAATAAAAAGTTTCAGCTACATCACTCCGAAGAAAATTTAAAAGATCTGAGATCTGTCGGAGGAGACTCGTAACAAAGAAACTCAAAATTTGATGAGGCATCAAACTTGACCAAAAAAATCCACACAATGATTTCCTTCGCGGAGGGTGTGATTCATCGTAACATTTCCCTACTTCAATAGCTCTTTTATATCTTGTCGGTTAGAATACATTTAGAAGAGCAATGGGAACAATGATATAGACTATGGACAAAAAATATTATAATTCTTGTTGTCCATGAATATATAGATGAATGGGTGATGATTTACGTTGATTATACATTCTATATGTGCAGCCTTTTGAGAGCATTACACTAAGGATGAGGCCATACCTTGGATGATCAAGAAAATAAAGTATGGTAATCGATAGGTTTAGTTTCACATGGTGCTTAACTATAGCTCAATTTTTTAATATTGTGTTTGTTTTAATTTTTTGTGTGCCTTAAAAGTGAGTGCAGAAACTGTCATGGAAAATTAAATTATGGTTCTTGACCAATTGAATTATGCCTCTAATTTGAACAATCTCTTGTATAACTTCATATTGGATTATTATTGTATGGCCTCATTTGTTATGCAATACAATTTTGGATTTCTTACGATGTGTTCAACTAAAGTTGCTTATTAATCAATTTAGTGCTTTAAATATATTTTCTAAAAAAAAGAGTGAATTTGCTAATTGATAGGATCAATTCAAAAATTAGTTTTTAACTTTTAGTTGTAGATTTGCTACAAAAGTCTTGGTTATGTTGTTATAGATTTGCTACGAATTGTCTTAGTTATGTTGTTGTAGATTTGCTGTGAAATTACTCTAATAAGTCACTGCGGAAAATACATTTAGAACGTTTATTTTTTGTGGATTAACGAAATATTTGCTATAATTTTATAAAAGTTTGTGTAATCAGTGCATTGGAAATTGAACTTTTAAATTTTAAAAGAATAATTACTTTATTTAGCATGCTTAAAGTGCCCTGGAGACACTCGTTAACAAGACCCTAATCCACTGTTTTCAATTCTCAATAATTAATATGTGCCATCAAATGTAAAGAAATTGAACTCTTGTTGCTTTCAACAAGGCCGTTCCTATAAAATTAAAGGCCTCACTCTATTATTAAAAAATACCTCTACTAAAAAATGCAATTTTTTTTAATAAGAATCATCCTTTATTTAATTTGTAAATGACATAAATAACACATAAGAAGTAGGTCACCTGTGTTACAAATTTCAAATCACAAAAGTGTACTTGTATTATAATTTACTTATTATTTTTTAGGAATAAAAGTAATTTGATGTCTTATTTTATTTTAAAGGGTAGTGTTAACTTGTGCTCTAAGGGCACAAGTTAAGAATATATAAATGGAATTAAAAGATAAAATTTTGAATTTCTATAACATTGAATGCACAATTTCTAACAAAATATTTCTATTTTTTGTTTCTTAACTTGTGTCTTGAGGGCACAAGTTAACATTTTTCCATTTTCCTATTTTAAATTACACTTCTTTATTAGTAAAATACTCACAAAGGAAGCTAGTAGTGTCCTTGAGCAAGGTCGGGATGGGCTACCTCGCATTGGGGCCGTCCATAAAGAACCCCAATTTGAGACACAAAAGAACATCAATTTTCGTTTAATAAATACATTACATATGGTATAAATGTATAGATGTGCACTAGTAGTTTTTAATATTATATGTCAAATAATTATAGGGTATAACAATTTTTGTGCTCGTGTGTTTGCAAAAGTGTCTTTTATTTTATGTATTTGTGAAAAAATAAGAAAATAATATAAAAGAATAGATTAAAACAAATGATATTTCGCAACTAATCTCAAATTAGTAAATAATGCAATTTATAATTTTCTATAAAATAATACAACAATATTAAATCTTATGCGATTATTTGTAAAAAATTAATTTAGTTATAGGACAGAAAATAGAAACATAATACATAAATCTAATAAGGGTTAAAATTAAAATTATCTTTGTACTTTTAACATATATAATATTTATTCTCACATAACATGCATGACTTAATGAGACTTATTTAGTACATGAAGAATTAGAAAAATATGTATTCTTTGACAGATATATTGATGGTTCATGCATGTAGTTCGTGTTGTTGTTTGTGATTGAAAACCATGTAATCTTTGCAAAATATATTAGTGGTTCGTGCATATTGTTTGTGATTGAAATACATTACTCCAAAGTCATTTTTAATTCATGAGCATGAGAGAAAATCAATTATGTGATTTATCTAATATTCAAATTTTTAACAAAGCATGCATTCGTCCAGATTTCTAAAATGTTTCTCTTTGAAAAATGGTTCAGGCAAGTTGTATATCAACTCACAATATTAATTAAAAAATTGCACGGCCCATGCCACAAAAAATCGCATGATCGACCTTAAGGATAGCCTATAAGAAGGGGGCATAAGGATAGCCTATAAGAAGGGGGCATGATCTCTATCCCTTTAGCCAAAATTTTATCGATGAGATTTTTTGTCCCTTTTTGGGCCAATTAAAGTGTAGGCTTACATGATTATAGGCTTGGTGGCGGTGGGTGGTGTGGAGGAGGTGTTGTGTGGTGCCGATTTGTGTGATCCGTGCGGCGGCTGCAGGTGTGACAATATCTCTTCCATTCACGATTAATCCTCCTTCAACGAACTTCCAGATCGTTTGTCGTCGTAAAGATCGTGGTGGTTGCGGTTGTTCGTGCCAGTGGTCGTGGTGCTTTGGATTTTGCTTGTTTGGTGGCAGACCCTCCCGAGGTCACTGTGTGTATTCTATTGGTGGTAATGGTGGTGGAGTGACTTTGCGTGGGGGATCGTGGTATTTCTGGACTCGGAGTTGGTATCATAACAGTTTGTGGACGGGAGCAATATAAGAGGGTGCCTAGTGTTGTTTAGGTGAGGTGGCGGGTGTTTTGTGGGTGGTTATTCCTTTTGGAGGCTGCCTCTGTTACTCGGGTCCTTGTTCGTCGTCACTAGTTCTTGTTTTGCTTTTTTGTGGTTGTTAAGGTGTTTAGTGTGTTTGGAGGAAGCGGGTCCCGTTGAGCTAAGCCTTTTCCTTTTGATCTGTTTGTTGTTTGCTCCTCCGCATTTCATGTCGTTTGTCATTCTTTTTTGTGTGCTGGTTTCTGATGGGCCGGTTAATTTTGCTTCGAGATCGGGAATCGGTGTCTAGCTGCAATTTTGTTTGGCGTGATTTGGTGTTTCTCTGGTGTACCAGGGGTGAGGGGTGCCCTTCTGGTTTGGTCCTAAAGTCTGGTGGGCCGATCACTTTTGATTCGAGATCGGGAGTTAGTTCCTTGGCTCAAGTTTTGGTTTTGGGCTTTTTATGGTTTCTTTCAGTGGACCAGAGGTCGAGAGGTGGCAGAAGCTGAATGGTCTTTCGGATAGGAGTTTTTCGAAGGTGGCTCAACTTTGGTGTTCGGGGCGAGGGTTTATTTTTTAGGGGTGTTTTTCTTTGGGGATGAGTAGTGACGATGGATGGTTGGATTTCGTTTTTACAGTGGTCGGTTTCGTGAAGGAGTTTGTTTTAGGTGGTGACGTGTATTTTGGTGGGTGTGGTCCTCAGGGGTATTTTTAGGGTGTTTATTTTCGGGTGTTCCGCCTATATACGGCGCCTTTTGTTTGTATTCTCAGTTTCACCGGTCTCTGTTCGTCTTGAGCAAGGATCAAGTTGCTTAATAAAATTTGTTGTTTCAAAAAAAAAACTCGTACTCGCTGAGAAAAAATTTACACTTATATAGTTCCAAATGGAGTAATAACCACATATATGTCCATTTATAGGGACAAATTGACATTTATATATAGTTGTGTCACAGTTCATGACATATTTGTTTTACTTACGTGTGTATTCATAACTTAGTTTCCTTGAATATTTGTTTTCCTTGACTTAGAAATCACCTCTGAATATGGATATTTACTTGTAGAATGAGTATGCAAATATCTAATAGATGTCATATTATTCCAATTTTTTTATATTTAATTACTCATTTAGATATTTTTAAATTAGACATTATTCAGTTTATTCAATATCAAATTTGAATTTTTAATATAAACTTTTTCTAATGACATAAATTATTCAATTAAGATGTGCATATACACTTTTAGTTCTCCAAAATAGTCCATATAAAATGAAAATAGGGACTAAAAGTGAATAAATTTTTTGTAGGGACTAAACATATTTAACCCTATTTTCTATATAGAATTTTTGTGAATTTTTTTCATATTTTATTTAATTATAAAATAAATAAATTTATAGGCTTAAATGCTCTTTTGATCCCTTAAGTATACTTTAAGTTTTTTTTTAGTCTCGTTTTAGTCCCTTCTGTTAGGTTTCCGTTAGGTTTAATAAAAAAAACGTTAAGTTTGGACACGTGTCACCTTGTCATGGCTCTGAGAAAAAAAATATTCAAAAAAAAATATTTTTTAATATAAATTTTATTTTTTTGTAGAAAAAATTCGCATAACCAATGACAAGGTGACACGTGTCCTTTGTAATTGGCTTTGGGATTTTTTTTTAAAAAAATATTATTTTTTTTGTAAAAAAAAAAAAAACTCAGAG
>Ga0228710_1004021_pt1 | contig 23245 bp, 10 predicted proteins | sample MedpolnodulmetaG_FD_177995 | JGI IMG/M metagenome (GOLD analysis project Ga0228710, IMG submission 177995) | Root nodule microbial communities from Medicago polymorpha collected in Santa Monica, California, United States - pink nodules | ecosystem: Host-associated > Plants > Roots > Nodule...
CCCCCCCCCAGGTTACAATCTGAACTTACACTGTGTTCGAATCGAATCGAATCAAGTAATGCTTGAGTTTAGTGCAAAAAGTACAACCTGAGTTAACATGAAGATTGAATCGAAGTGCAAGAACAGTGAATCAATTCAAGGAATTTTATAATTAAGATTGAATCAAATCAAAAACTTATAAGCGAAAGTTTGAACTGATTCAAGGTTTCCAAAGGTGAAATGATACGATTCAAGGTCAGTTTCCAAAGGTGAAATGATACGATTCAAGGAAGCTTGATACAAATCAATAAACACAAGTCGGAAACAAAAAGGAATTTGTGAATCGATTCAACTTCTGCAAAGGAGATATTTGAATCGAACCAACTACTTTGCTCAAGGCACCTGAGACCATAAGTGATTCAATTCAAATTTTCCAAGGCAAATATTGAATCAAATCAAAGTATTAGAAACATATTTTTTTTAGAAAACTTGGATACTTTCATAAGACATAATCATAGACGGTTTGAGATAGCCACTAACTAAAGTGCTTTCACAATTTCAACTAAGAAATTAAACAAGAACAAAACATCAACTTAACCATAGTTGAAACCTCACATTCCTCGTTTATTCACTTTAAGATGTGAATTTCTAACAACAATGCTACTTGACAAAAACAAAAGAGAGACAAAATTGATATAGATATATAATATAGAAATATGGATATATTCAATGAGGGTTTCCAATTAGTTTTTTTTTGTTACTGTGGTTTATTTTATTATTTAGAATTAATGTTTATATTATACTTTTTATGTTATAAGTTTATGGCAATTATCAATGGTACAACAAGTTATAATTCTTTTTAACCTTGTATCTTGTGATTATCTTAATTAGTGTTGTAAAAAAGGTTTAACCCATCAGGACAATCCAACAGACTTATCTTTTATCATGAATTGGGTTGTAAAAAATTGTGAAAAAATGATCCCATCTTTTTTGGGTTGGCCTGGTTGACCATCGAATTTTGGGTCGATCCATTAAAAATATAAAAACAATTTTTTGCTTAAGAAATAATTTTGAACTAACATCTTTTAAAAATAAATGGTTCAAACTTAAAAAAAAAAATCGCAAACCCCTCTTTTATTCTCTCACTTAGTGATTGATCCTATGTGTGTGACTTGAGAGAGAGAGTGTTATGAAAGCTAGAGAATTAAGAGCAACGAAGATTTAAAGACAAGAGAACTCTTTCCCAAGTTCCCAACTCATATCAAGGATTGAAAATACATGAAAAATGAAGAAAACAAGGAAAAATATCTTTGGTCCATGTGATCCACGCATGGTGAAGCCTGGATAACACATTCTCCATGTTTAACCTAAACATGATTCAATAATTTCATGAACTCTTCATCCGACCGAGGAATCAAGAGCAACCATTGGGGAGTCACCACAACAGTGCTTAATTCTCTGGGAATTAACCTTAAATTCTTCTCCATAATCATTTTTCAAAGAGACAACTCCAGTGGAATATACTTGTGTAAATACAATAAGTCTAGACGATTTAGATTTAAAAAAAGTTTTGTACTTGCTAAAAAGTACAATAATCGTATTAGGGTTTGTATTGTATCGCCTTCAGAGTGATCTCAAGGGTTGTATTTATAGTCTTCTATGAGTCTGATTTGTGATTACTTAAGCAGAAAGTAATGAGGGTATTTAGGTGTTTCAGGCGCCTTCTAGAGGTTTCTAGAAGGGAGTAGTGGCAGCGGCCTGGAGAGGGCGCGTCTTGGGCCTCAGGGCCTTTCTGGAGGGCGTTGAGGCCTCTAAGAGGGTCTAAAAGTCCTACTGGAGGTCTTTTAAGTCCTTAAGAATATATTGACGGTCCAAGTTTTAATATGAAATTAAAAAGTAAAACTTTCTCTGCCACATTGAGTTCTCTTTTCTGAATTTTGGCATCATGCCATTTCTTAACCTTGGACTTGTAAATCTATGTGTTTTCACACACACACACACAATTATTTTTTCTTTTTAAATATAATCCTACATATTAATTCTAATTAGTTACAGTTTTATCTATCATTAAATTTCATTTTAAATTACATTAAACTCAACGTAGGTTTTATCAAATTTAATAGATAATTCTCAATGAAGGTCGACTCAGTTGGTAAGAAGTTGAGTCACGCGCAAGATTGTGTGTTCAATTATTGTTGTTGATGTGAGGACATATGTAAACGCTCTTTGAGTGCATGAAGTCTGCCATGACCCTATTGACCACCCAGAGTTCACCTAAACTTTTGTAACCAATTTTTTTAATAGATGATTCATTTTTTAAATCATAAATTGATAGAGATTTTTTTTAATAATTATTTGATTAACATTAAGTTATTTATTTTAATCATTTTTATATATAAGAAAATAATAAATTGTGGGTAATAATGAGTTTTTTTTTCCTTTTCCAGAACTCTTGATATATAAATTTTTAATGACTATTATACATAACTCAAATAGTAATATTAGATGTATAGCCGGGCAACGCCGGAAATATGTTAATCTGATTTAAATTTCAGAACCAAAATATATTTGATTTTAAAATATAAATTAGGGTTATGATTAGATATAATTTGATTTTAATGCCATTCAAAAAAAAGTATATTATACAAACTCTTTTTTTGACGAAAAAATTATACAAACTTGAAATAAAGATTTGATTTTTTATTAGTATGTATCAGAACAAAATATTTAATTTTCGTATCTTTAAGGAGATCTTTTGGGTCAGTGTAAATTGAGATATCTATAATCTCTATATATATCACATACCATTACTTCTAAAGATCACTGAATAGATTTTCCATGAATAGTTCAGTATAATTTGAAGCGAGAATACTCTTCTTCAAGCTTATCGATTTACGATTCAAAAATTTCTTATTTTGTAACAATGGCTCTCAACTCTTCTTCCAATAAGGTAATCACACCATCAGATGATGAACTTCTACAACAATACCTCTACAACAAAATTCATAACAAACCTTTGCCCAATCATATCACCATTCTTGAACACGATTTGTTCGGCACCGCAAAGAATCCATGGGAGATTTGGGAAGAGTTTGGAGCTTCCTACTCATATCGTGGAAAAGACTTATACTTCTTTACAACCTTAAAGAAGAAATCTGCCACTAGTTCGCGCGTAGTTCGCACTATTGGACTTGGTAGATGGGAAGGTGAAGACGCTGGAAAAAATATAGTCAGCAAAGACAAGAACCAAATCCTCGGCATGAAAAAACGTTTTCGTTTTGAGAAGAGTGACACTTCCCAAGATGGTGGGTGGATCTTGCATGAATACAGCCTCCACAATTCTTTGATAAGCAATCCTTTGGTAAGCCCTAGGTTTTAATATCTGTAGCGTTTGATTCTTAGCCCTAGTTTTTGGTGCATGATTTGATTTTGTATCTTGTTTTTTGCAGGCCAATAATTATGTTCTATGCAGATTTAGAAAGAATTGCACTCTCTTACCTGCAAGCAAAAATACTATCGCACAAGATAAACCAAGAATGACAGTAAGTTCCTGAACCTGTTAGTTGTTTTTCTTTATGATATTATTGTCTTTCCAGTAAAAAGATTAGATTTTATCTTCTTTCCAGTAAAACACTGTTTAGGGTTTGTTTTACTTCTAACTTTTATCTTCTTGAAATATTGCTTAAAGATCGCCTAATCAATTAATCATGTGATTTATGTAATAGATTTTAGATTTTGATGAAAATTATTTCTTTGGAAAATTCTCACATAAGTTTTATTATTTCTTTGGAAAATTCTCACAGAAGTTTTGATTGATTTGAACATAAACGAAATCAATTTCCTATTTCAATTATTTACTACTCATATAATTTATATAACAATTTTCTTTTATATAATAATCATTCAAGTAATATTTTTTTAACATTGTTCTTTTTCATTCTGGATTTCTAGGGCAAGAGAAAATATATAATTTATGAAGAACCAACAAAAGAATCAAATGGCACTGTGGTTAATACAAAATCTCAACGTAAGGAAAAAGAAAAATATGTGGAATGGCCAAAAGAGAACTTTGTTCTTGCACTCGAAGCACCCACCAAAACTGTAAGTGCTACATATATTTACATTTGTTAATTATTGTTGACACAGATCTTATTTTGTTGTTTTTTTTAAGTATTTTATTTATTATTTATTAACAATTGATCGTATGTAATACATTTTTTTTAGATACACTCCATTTGACAATAATACAATGATTTTTATAAATTACTAGCGTCAAGACTCACAATAAAATGGTTAAAAATAGGTTAATTGGAAGGATAAATAGGAAGTTAGAGTAAATCACTTCACATTTTAATTGTGTTGATAATTCAATCCCTTATTATTGTGTTCTTTCATTCTCACATTGTAGGAGAACAATAATGTTTGGTTGGGGAAAAATATTGACCAAAATCAAAATAATCAACTTAACAATGGGAAAAACAAGATTGAAGATGATGGTGATGTCATTACAAGCAAAGAAGAAGATGGTGATACTACTATGTCTTGGCCTGAGTTGTTTTCATTGCAGCTGAGAAATATGAATGAAGGATGCTTGATCGAAGAGGAAGATGTTCCAATGATTTACAATCAGTTTTATAAGGACTTGTTGTCAGAAAATATTAATATAAATTAAATAGTAGCAAATATTGCTAATTAGCTCTAGTAGTATATGGTAGATAGATAGGAGGACAAGTTATTTGTATTTGTTGCTCTAAATTTTACCTTATTCATTTATTTTCCTCTGGTTGTGAACAATAGTCTAAATTGCTAAAATGGCAACTATTCTTTCTATGAAAAATTCCTATACAAATTGAGAGTTTCAGAATACCCTCTTCTTTTTCTTTTAATTAATTTTGAATACTTTTAGTTTTATGAGCAATACTTCAAAGCTTTTGGATTTTGACAGAGTTCTTGTTTTAAGAACAGCCCCTTTTAGAAGAAATAAGAGTTTCATTAGAAGACATCAAGGTGAAACAAAGAGGATCTTCGAAACAACCTTATTCTTTGGTCGACAATCTTGTCTTTTTCTTTTAAAAAAGAGTGGTTTGGTCTTGAATCATTGCTAGATAATGCTATACTTGATATTTGAGTAATCACATGACATATTTACAAGTGAAGGCAAATATAAAAAATAATTTTGTAACCATAAATGAATTGAGCAGTGTTTTAAAAATAAAAACCACGGTTCAACCGAATTAACCACGAACTGGCACTGTCTACGGTTTGATTCTTTAAGTGGTTCAACTATTGTTTCATCTCAGCTAAATCATTTTAAAATTGTAGAACCTTGACTCAATGGTCTCATTGATTCGATATCCGGTTTGGTTTTTAAAACATTGACTCGGATGCTCTAGAGTTGTTGTGCATTATGAATGCCATTATCCAATATAACCAAAAGAAGTATTACGTGGAAGCACATAGCTCTATAATTACAATATGATCAGATCAAATCAAAGAACATATTGACTTTATAATAAAAATAAAATAAAATTCAGGGTTTATGAATGGGGAGGAGCCTAGGGTGAAAATTGTTACAAATAAACAGATCAAAATTGTTCCGAAAATGATGCAAGTGATAGAAGATTTGAAAATGATGCAAGTGATAGAAATTGTTACATTTAAATCATTGAAAACTAGATTTTGTTACAAATAAATCATTGAAATTGTTACTTTGATGAATCTAACAACCAAGCGCATGATGTTCACTTTGATGTCCCTCGTTATATCAGATATCTTTGGAGATGAATCAATCAATTTGACTTAGATAAAACTGATATTCAAATCATTGAAAACTAGATTAATGTCTCGTGCATCTTTGGAGGATTAATTTTGATTTACCGCCCTTAATTTTTTAACAAGCCAAACCAAGGATCAAGCTGTCTACGCCAAAGTTATAGGCCTCAAAATTGTGGATAAAACAAAATGCTTGGAAAAAAAAACTCAATTTAGTTATAAATGATTTTTTTTTTTTAGAATTTAGCCATAGATCAATAGATACAAATTATAGCATATCATCAATAATAAAAGAAGGAAGAAGAAATTGTGTACCTTGAATTAGGTTGATGAAGGATAGCGGCCGACAACGATGAGAGAGATGACTACCCTCATTCCGTTTAGAAGCAGAATGTCGATTAAGTTTAACTGTTTGATGCGGTGACGTTTAAATAGTTAAACGGCTGAGGGCAGAGACCTCTCATTGGGCTTAGCTAAATGGTCCAACCCATTACGGTCTATTTAGAAAGAATAGCCCAATCACACATATTCATTAACTAATTAGTGTTTAACACAATAGATCATAATTTATAATATAATATTAACTTATAATAATTGATTATTGTCAATTCATAATTGATTAATTAAATAATTAATCCAACAGCCTCCCACTTGGATGACAATACTCAATTACTAAAAGAATATAAAATTTCACTTATCATAAAGAATTTTAATTTTAAAATTATATGTATGGTCAAAACACTAATCATTCAAAAGAGAAATAAACTTTTATGCTGCAGAAATTGAATCCGATAGGGAAAACAAATCATACAGGTCAAAGATTCACTTTTTAACAAATGATGAATTTACAGTGACACATTTGAATTAAAAAGAATGTGTCATTAAAGAATGGCCCAAACATTTTAAAAATGCTATACCAAACTCCCACTAACCCAAAATAACATAGACTTAATCAAATCATTATGAGTTACAATACTCATATATATAAGTCTGTGGTTAGTGGTTCTGCCAATGAGTTTTCAATTTTATAAAAGTCATATATCCACACAGGTATAAGATTAGTAATTACTTGTAGGGTAACCTATTAAAAGAGTGTAATTACATTTAGTCAAAATCAATAAATGTTCTACAACATTCAATTAATCCAAGTTTTAGAAAAAATGTTACTATGAAAATCCATTAGAAAATAGGAAATTCAAGAATCTCCAAATTGGATCAACATAGACACTCGGTTTAAAGAAAATAAAATGTGGATTAATGTCGCCACTGGAATGTCTATAATGAACGAACATTTATGATTATCTCAGTTTATAAGTACTTCAAGAACACAATATCATACTCGATGGGAGTATTGATGTTGTACATTGTACTTATTATTTACGACCTTATAAAATGTGGAATGTTGGTAAAAGAGAAGCACAATATACATTTGCATGCTAAGAAGTTATTGTACATATTCCAACAAAATTGACTTAAGCATCCAATTACGATACTTATTGAGATTAAAAGAATTTTAATATATATCTCAATATAATAGAATGATACTATGTTTAAAGTCTCTTAAGCTATGCCATATTTTATAGTGTGCACAAGAGTATATGGCAATGACGAGAATTTTAAATTGTATTTATATAATATTGTGTACACATTTCTCTTGATCTCACATATATATAAACAAGAGTGAGATTTCATATTTGAGCTCATAGTATATAGTTTTGTGTACACACTCCCACTGATCCCACATATATATATATAAACAAGAGTAAGTGAGATTCTCATTAGTGATCACTGATATGTAGAAATATTTTAATAATATAATATTCAATTCAACAGTGGGATTCCTGATTACTGATGCAAGATTATCAACATAAGTGGTTATGTAATTTTAACTAGTAGAGTTTCATGAACTCAACCACATATTTTGCACATCAGTATAGCAGAATTATTAACATAAGTGGTAACTCAATAATAGTAAAACACCATGTATGTATGTTTTATCAATGATAAAGATTATCAAGAATTGAGTTTCATAGTTAACCACATATTATGCATTTAGAATTAAGGAGAATGTAAATTTTCATTTAAGAATTTTATAACACAAGATCTCCTTTTTTACAATTAAAATTTCAAAGAATTTTATAAATACAGTAACCATTATATGACAAAGTATAATGATTACATAAAAGCTTTATCATCATATGAGTGAGATAAGTCTCTAGTATTATAAAATAGGATGTGAGACTCTATTCACAATTTTAGTAACTCACTCAAAACTTAAATGCTACAATTATAATCACACACATTTGAGAAAAGATTAGGTTACACACAACGGAAATACACGAGACTTATATTTTATTATTACTGAGGATATAAGAGAAAATGGTCATAAACTTCCATAAGTATTAAAGAATAGCAATAGCATAAAATATGTCAATATATAGTGAATATGGTAAAATTAAATATCTCAAATATACCATTTATAATTATTTAGAATAATGGCATAAATAAATAATTTTTTCTCAATAGAGTTGTTAAGAACTTTGAGATTTCGACATATTGTTATTCAAAATAAGTTTACAATAATATAAAAGGATATGGAAGTGTATAATAATTTATGAGAAAATAATATAATTAATATCCTCAATATAAATCTCTACAATGATTTTATATATAGAGTTATTAAACAAATAAATATATTTCTTTATGAGATATAGTTAATTGACATCTAAAATTTTACTCGCTTGTTGTATAATGATATTTTCTCCACTTGGTGGAGAAGGATACTAATAAGGTATTTTTCTTACCCACAAAAGGATGATTATGTTAAGTAATGTCATACCGATAGGGTATGTCCATCACGTTACACAATACATAGCAAAGATTCTCTCACTTGATAGAGAATATATAATGATAGTTGAATTAAAAAATTTGAAAGATATTTTAAATAAACTATTCAACTATTTCTCTATCACAAAATGATATGTTAAGTAACATCACACCGATAGGGTATGTCCGTCACTCACATAACAAAGGGATAGTAACAATCCAAAATATTTATATATATAAAAAATAACATTTAAGTAGAATTTTAATTTAAAATTAGAATAATATTGGATTGCAAAATCTATATAGTTTTCTACATGAAAAAGTAACTTACTTATTGTGATCCAAACATTTAATTTAGACAAGACACATAATTAGATAATTAATAGTGCTTGTCACAAAATTTTGAGTAATAAATTACAGGTCTGAGTCAGAGAGTATAGTAGATACTATAAGAATGTATATTAAAGAGAAATATGTCAATTTCAGATTCAATTAATATAAATGGCATATATAAAATGCATCTCACTATACTCATTTTGAAAACAAGATATCATTAGGACCCTCTAAATCAACTTGTGACAAGAATCAATCAACTTGTGACAAGAATCAGAGACAAGTGTCTAAGTTTAAATATGTCGCAAAAAGAATGATCAATTAGTAAACTTTGGATCTTTATGTTAAGACAATATGAATTAAAGAATATATTATATTAGAATATTTATAATGCCAAGGATATTTAAAATCGTAAAATTTAAATTAATTATATTTGGCATTAAAATTAATGAAATTGAGCCTTCTATAAATTTACAATAGCAACATTTTAATTGATTAGATACTTAGTGTTACTAATATAAGAGAGGATTTTCAAAAATGTTTAGGCTCAATTATTGAGAATATATGATTTTGAAAGAAATATTCTCAGTTTAACTGATACGATCTTTTTAAAATTTGACAAAATTTTGAAACCCATAAATCAAGAATATATAATATAATAGTCAAGTTATTCTTAACAGAACAAATAATTTTGAGGGTTTCAACAAATCTCAGAATATATATTAATATAGAATATTTGATGCAAGAATATAAGTTTGAGTCTAAGAATTTTCACAATTATAACACTTTAATAGAATAATTCACATGTCTGTTATTAATATAAAAGGATATTTTCTTATAGAATATTTTTGACTCAAATCTAAAGAATATATAATTTAAAAGAGTACATCATATTAATTTACATCAAATAATTTATATCCCAAAAAATTAAGGGTATAGAATAAATCAAATCTTAATTTTTGGTGTAAAAGAAGTTATATTTTTATCCTAAAATAATAGAATATTTACTTGTTAATTAGTGGATAAACAATTCCTTATTGACACATCAATTTGAAGAGTGAGATATTCGATGAGTCCTATAAGAGTAAGGAATTTTCACACAAAATTTGACTATGTGATATTTTAGAAATATAATTTATTCCCCAAATAAAAATTGTATAGGTTATAAATTTATATAATATTTATGCTTAATAGAGTATAATAAGTTTATATCATGCATAAATATTGGACCCGGATCAGCAAGAGAGTAATCAATTTCCTTAAAAAAAAAAAGCAATAGAGTAATCAACAAAATAAGATAAGGATCAGGACCTGTTTAAGACCATATTTTAAGAAAAATAGAATTGGACTGAGATCAATATAAAGGAATATGGTCGGGTAAGGGAAAAGATATGGATTCGGTAAAATAGGAATCCGACCCAGTAATTTTTAACTGTCTTGAGTTGAGATGACCCACGATCGACACGACAAGTTCTTCACCATTTTTTACAGTTTTAGATTATGGATTTATGTCAATTTCATGAAAGTGCTATTAATAGATCAATAATAAATCAATCGATACAAGTTATAGCATATCATCAATAATAAAAGAAGGAAGAAGAAATTGTGTACCTTGAATTAGGTTGATGAAGGATAACGGCCGACAACGATGAGAGGGATGACTACCCTCATTCCGTTGAGAAGCAAAATGTTGATTAAGTTTAACTGTCTGATGGGGTGACGTTTAAATAGCTAAACGGCTGAGGGCAGAGACCTCTCATTGGACTTTGCTAAATGGTCCAACCCATCACGGTCCATTTAGAAAGAATAGCCAAATCACACATATTCATCAACTAATTAGTATTTAACACGATAGACCATAATTTATAATATAATATTAACTTATAATAATTGATTATTGTCAATCCATAATTGATTAATTAAATAATTAATCCAACAGTAAATATATAATATAACATTTAGTAATCGATGTTGCTTAGCTTCATTGGTTAAAACGAGACTTCGTGCCTTCCACGATCAAGTTCAAACTTATTCTATTTTAAAAGGCCTAACTATAAAATTTGTTGGAAAATTACTTTTTAGGCACCTAGGATTACTCACAAGTACCATGAACATCTAAAAATACCTCTAACGGTAGTTAACTATTGTTTGTTGCTGAACGGAAGTTAAATACCGTTCTCTTGTAAAGAGAGATTTAGTTGCTTCACCCCAATGCAAAGAGGGATTCAGTTCAGAAAATTGTCGTTCCTAGGAACGATTTTTAACTACCCTTTAACAATGAACGATAGTTAACTACCATTTGAGGTAATTTCAGAAATTAAGGGTGTTTGTGAGCAACTTTTTGTGAAACTTGAGCCATGAATTTGAGTTTGAATAGCTTGAATGTTGTGTTCAAGTTATGTGACATAATTGTGAACATTTTCAAAAACTTCCTTGTTCCAAACTTTCATTTGTCCTTCAGTATCTAAAGCATCTTATTTAAAACAAACATTGGACAACGAATAACTCTAACCTTCCAACAAGATGATATGAAATATTTACGGTCCTTATGCATTCCCCACATTTTAATGAATTTGATATTTGTTGAGAAACTTGAATCAAAAGTATTAAAATCTAATAGTAAAGGATAATGATCATATCTAGTTTTGATCATAGTTGAAAAATATATTGAACTGCACATATCCAACCAATCTTGATTGCAAATAGATCTGTCTAGTCTTCTTTCACTGTGTCTGCTCCAATTTCCCACATTTGTCCAAGTGAATTTTGCACCTTTTGTTTTCAAGTGAAGCAAATTAAAGTTGTGTATCCATGTTCGAAATTTAATCATAGGTGGCCTAGGTAGAGAGTGTCTACCTTGGTGCTCATAAGTCACTAAGATAATATTGAAGTCACCAATAAAGTCCCAAGGGGAAAGAATACTGAGTTTGAAGATTACCTAAAACTTGCCAAAGTTGCTTTATGTTAGGTTGATGTTTTGTGTTGTTTGTTCATAAGTAATTGCTTAGTTATGTTAAAGTACCCTAGTTAATCTCAATCTCGAAATCGTCTACAATAATGTCTTATGTGTTCTTGCATTGATATTATGTTTAGGTGATCCTTGCTATCTAAGTTTTCCCCAGATTTTACATTTTTAAAGATTTTGATTCGATTCAAAAAGTTTCCTTGCCACATTTGAATCAATTCATTGCTTGCCTCGTGTGTTTGGTTAAAATGTTTTAAATCGATTCAATAAGTTTTTGAATCAATTCATTCAGCCTCTCGGTTATCTGCATCTTGGTTATTGAATTGTATCAATGTTCTCTAAATAGTATCATATATTCATCTTCTAGAAACCTTGAATCGATTCAAATCTATGTCTATGAAATTTGAATTGATTTAAATCTATGTCTATGTAACTTTCAATCGATTCATTCTTCATATGGAATTGCTTTAAATTGACTCAAAATTCTTAACATTCGTGTCAATCTTCATATCATTCAGATTTCCATTTTTACACTATTGGATCGATTCACATATATGATGATACGATTCAAGTTTGTTTTTCTAGTGTTATTTTGAGGAAAATTTGTTCTTTTCTCTCACACCTATATATACCATCACCCACTCATTTTCTCACTTATAGAATCAATTTCCAAAAACAATCTAAAATTTCCAACCTTTCTCTTTCTACAAATTTCTTCATATTAAACACTTTTTCTAAGAACTTGTGTAGGATTTGAGATCTAGATTCCTAGGGTGTTGTAGGACAATTGTAAGTTTGGTTTGTTTCAAGGATCTTGGTAGGGCATTAAGGATCTAAAGGAAAAATTGGATACTTTTCACCTACAAAGGTATTTATGGGGGTTGTCTCAAACATTCAAGGTTCAGGGGAACAAAGCAAAGAAGGTTTCTAGGACTAGAAGATCGAAGGATTTCATGCAAGTTTTAGATTTGAAGACCTTGTGGATTGTTTAATTTCAAGAGAGCTTGAAGATTGAATTCTTTGTGTGGTTTCTTAGCATAGAAGATTAGAAATAGAAGGAACCTTTGTAATCATAATCTTGTAAACATTCTCAACATCATAGTGGAAGCCCGTAGAAGAGGAGTTGTCTTCTACAAAGAGAACAGGTACCCCTAGCGAGGACGAAAAGAGGAAACATTTATAAATATAGTGTTCTTCTTTCCTTTATCTATTTAATTTCAGCAATTTACTTTGATATATGATGTTTATTGATTAAATTAGTTACCATATGATTATGATTGATTATTTTGCATAAACTTGATCTCAGTTGATCATTGATTAAGATCAATACACATTCAATTCAATCACATTACATCTTGTAAATTATTTTTTCAATAATACTTTTCATATATCAAAGTTATCAATCTCTTGTGTAGTGATTTTCTGTTTAACATTAGGTTTGGTTTGAAATAGTGATTTTCTCTTTGTGTATGCTTAGCATATAAGATTAGGAATCGAAGGAATCTTTATAATCATACTCTTGTAAACATTTTCAACATCATTTTGGAAGCCCATAGAAGAGGCGTTTTCTTCTACGAAGAGAGAACGTACCCTTAGCGAGGAGGAAAACGGGGAACATATATAAATCCGATGTTCTTCTTTCCCTTATCCTTTTAATTTCAGCAATTTACTTATGATATACAATATTTATTGATTAGATTAGTTACCATATGATTGTGATTGACTAGTTTGTATAAACCTATCTCACTTGATCATTGATTCAAATCAATACACATTCAATTTAATCACATTATATCTTGGAATATAACTTGTCAATAATCCTTTTCATATATCAAAGTTGTTAATATTTTGTGTATTGATTTTCTGTTTATCATTAGGTTTGGTTTGACATAGTCATAGGTTTTGTGCAATGTAAAGTGTATTAACTTTTGATTGATTATGCTACAATTCATAGTTAAATATCTCATTTTAAATTGAATTGATGTTTCCACGTTATATACCTTTTATCATTAGTATTATGGGCATGAATTCAAGTAGTCATACATTTTTCAAAAGAGAATTTCAAAATCACGTTTTTGTAAACCTTTTAATCGGAACAAGATATTCACCCCTCTAGCTTCCTCTTGTTACCGTCATATCGGCCCACACTTTCTTTTCAAGTAACTAGTAGAAGCATAAACAACAGAAATAGAAAAAGTTTTCCCATTCTCACAAATGGAAAAAGAAACTTGATGGTCATCTATTGATAGGATAACATGGTTAATATTATAATTGCAAATGCATTATATGTCAGGTAAAATGGGATCTTTATTGTTCAGTGCAAACAATTTGATATTTAACCTAGACAACTAAGTTATTGGGAATGCATCAAAATCATCCAAGGTTCAGCTATATGAATTATTTCAAGTTTATTTTGCAAAATTAGTCTCTTATGTTCCAATCTTGAAGGGTTATTTGCTAAACCCCTAATATTCAAATAAAGACACTTCATTTGAAAGGTTACGGATGTTTATCCTTTGATCTTCTTTGATAAAAAGCTCTCGGAAAGTGTTTCTTTTTGTTTCTTCTTAATAGCTTTACTTTAGATCTATGAGTAACCATCTACAATGGTGAATTTTCATGATCATGAGTCTTCTGAACCTCTTCATCCTCTAATTCATGCAATAATATCCGCTCCACATCTTCATCTTCATCTTCATCCATGTTAGGATATGTGTGATCAATAGTCTAATTCTCATAGGAGATTCCCATAGTCTAATTCTAAAATAAAGGAGATTCCTCTCCACAATAATCATTTCATGATCAATGAATACAATAATCAAGGAGATTCTCATAGTCTAATTCTAAAAAGAAGGAAAATCAATTCCTCTCCACAAGTAACTTATATCTTAGGATATGTGTGATATTCATATCCACCAAACCCTAACATATTGAGGAAAAGTTCAATCTACCATAGGTTTAGATGTTGCAAAATCAATACAAATAGGGGTTCCAAGACCAATACTACCTTTAATGGTGAAAAGTATATTTGGGCACTAATAGCAATAATCAAGGAGATTCTCATAGTCTGATTCTAAAAAGAAGGAAAATCATTTCCTCTCCACAAGTAACTTATATCTTAGGATATGTGTGATATCCATATCCATCAAACCCTAACATATTGAGGAAAAGTTCAATCCACCATAGGTTTAAATGTTGCAAAATCAATACAAATAGGGGTTCCAAGACCAATACTACCTTGAATGGTGAAAAGTATATTTGGGCGCTAATAGCAATAATCAAGGAGATTCTCATAGTCTAATTCTAAAAAGAATGAAAATCATTTCCTCTCCCAAAGTAACTTATATCTTAGGATATGTGTGATATCCATATCCACCAAACAGCCTCTAAAGAGGAGAAAGTGATTGATCTTACTCTTCTAACAGCCTCTAAAGAGGAGAAAGTGAACTCATATAATTCTTTACCAAGGGAAAGAACTCTCCACTTCCCCAGATCCATCCATATAGGCACAAGCTTGCTCTTTAAGTTAACCAAAGTCAAAGGTGTTGCAACATATAATCTTTCCATGAAGATTATGCTTGCATTCTTATAATCCATCTAGATATTCATTGTCTGGTATTGCTATAGCAAGCCTATTTCCTTTGACGCAAGCTTGTGTTGTAACATCGAAATATAAAAATCATTTGTCAAAAGCTTTTGTTTCCATTTTTGGGTGTTTGTGTAGTTGAATCAAGGCATTGCCAATGTATTAGGAATCATAAAGGCAAGGTCATGGTGGTACTTAGCTTACGATGAATAAAGTGATGAACAACGATATTTTCGCTTATGTATCTCAATCATCTCCCTAAACAATATATACCGAGAAGCAAAAGCATCCCTTTGATAATTAAGAATATTCTTAAGAGCATAGCCCCTTCGATAATTCATGTCCATTTGAAATAAAGAGTATTTTTAACATCATAGTCCCTCATTTTGAGGTATAATGTCCCTTCTGAATTATGAATGATCTTAAAAGTATAGTCACATTCAATATTTTCTGTCTTTGGAGAAGTTAGGGGTTAGAAGGGTTGTAGCATTGTATTTGAGTTGTGTTAGCCAATATTTTAAAAGAGCTATCTTAAATGCAGTCAAACCAAGGTTGACCTTATGAGTTAAGAAATAAACAGTGCTCTCCTATTCTTATGTATTTAGTCGAAGTTGGACTTGCTGGCAATGCTCGAGGTGCGTATTTCAGTTCAACAAGTAAGAAGTAATCGAAGAGCGGTTTGTTTCGGATAAGGTCAAGCAACGGATATTTCCAAGTAGCACATATTCGAAATTCGAATTGAATGGATATCTGTTGTCCGTTTCTAGTAGTTATAGTTTCGAACCTTATGTAGGTAGTTATTTTCTATTAGTTTAAATAGTAGTTTCTCGCAAGAGGAAAGGGTCACAATTCAATCATACAAAAAACTTACACTCAAACTATCCGCATTCAAGAGAGGAACGAGTCACAAGTTGCAATGTATGAACATGTGTACCAATTTACATTCAATCAATGCAATTTAAGTTTGTTTTCTTAAATATCTTTGCAATTTACTTGTTTATTTCAAGCAATCTCTTTTATTTTCATTCTGGAAATAACTTCGACAGATTTTGACTAAGTCAAATTCGACAATTATCTTCATATCTTTTATATGTTTTGAAGAACAATCATGAATTTCTACAAGGCAAAAAGCAAAATATGTCTCTAAGATTTACTAGTTGATCTTGCAAGTAATTAATCTTAAACCAGCGGTTGTTTACCAAAAATCAGTGTAAACAAATTGGCATACCCAGTGGGACCTTTTGTGTTTTTCCCTTAGAATTTTTTTTCTCTGTGAAGTTTATTCGATTAATATTGATGGTTTGTGTTATGTATGCGATTGAGAAGTAAAAAACAACTTCCTGAAATGACAAGCCCTCTGGGTCATACTGGCGCGACATCGAATGCCGCCAGCGCATCAGACATAGCAACCGATCTGCCATTGTCACAAGGTGGTACACAATCAATTCCACCGAGTAGTATGAGTCCGGTGATAACATTAACGAGATCAACAATCCCTGCCCAAGTGTCCTCACCCGCACACACAGCGGCCTCGACAACCGCTCCAGTTTCACAGGCCATTCCATCGATAGGAAATACATCGACTCAGGGGTTCTGGCACCCAGGTGCAATGAGCCATAGGTCCATGCCATACGGAATGCCATCCTCCTTGATGCAGGGTCTGCACACAAATCCATCCACTTTCTCAGAGAATGTGCATGCGTCAGTACCACAATTGTTTGACCCTGGGGTGAGCGTTCCTTTTCGGACGCCCCAACAGTCATTGACCAATGCTTCCCTAGTTGCTTTAAGGCAACAAATGGAGGATAACAACCATGAAATGGTCAATCAAGTGACACAACAAATTGGTACGATTATTAACCTGTTAATTCGAGATACCAATAATAGTTATCAAGCGTTGTCTGCCCAAATGGAGCGGATTGCCAATTTCTTTGGCGCTCCTCCAGCGCGAAATATACCGGTGCCTCAAAATCAAGACGCAAGGGAGATAGAAACCCCTGCAGAGAGGGCAGATAATCAAATGCCCAGAAATGTGGCACAACCTCTAGCGGTGCAAGCACAAGCCCCAGAGGAGCCTGAGAGAATTCCAATAATGGTAAATAGGCACCAAGATGCAGACCAAGTGGTCATGCAAGCCCATCGAAATAATTACGAGGGCCAAAACAACATAGCAAATGTGGTCGAAGCTTTGTTAGCCCAAAATGGTTTCAACATGGGTATACATAGGCCAAATTTTGTGTCGGCTTTGTCTGAATATGTATTAATGTCTGAATTACTAAGAAATTGGAAAGTCCCCAAATTCACTAAGTTTGCTGGGGAAACTAATGAATCAACAGTCGAACACATTGCTCGATATTTGATGGAGGCTGGTGACATAGCGAATAATGAGAATTTGAAAATGAAATATTTTCCAAGTTCTTTAACAAAAAATGCCTTTATGTGGTTCACAACATTGCCGCCGCATTCTATTTTCAGTTGGAACCAATTGGAAAAAGCCTTCCATGAGCAAATTTACATGGGTCAATCAAAAATTAGCTTGAAAGAATTAGCCAGCATTCGACGTAAAACGCAAGAGTCAATTGATGATTATCTGAATAGATTCTGACTCCTTAAGGCTAGATGTTTCACTATAGTGCCCGAACATGAGTTGGTCGAGATGGCTGCTGGGGGCCTAGACTATTCCGTTCAAAAGAAATGTGATACTCAATATCTCAGAGATATGGCACAATTGGCAGATAGAGTCCGACAGGTCGAAAGACTTAAGGCTGAGAAAGCCAGAACAAATAGTTTCCCTAAAAAGGAAAAAAATCCTGAAGAGCCGCCATATGCATGTAAGTTATTAAGGCCATCGAATGGAAAAAATCCTGAAGAGCCTAAGAACGATAAATACCCGCCTAAAACATATACCTTTGATGTTTCTAAGTGCGATGAAATTTTCGATCTCTTAGTTGCTGATGGCATAGTATTAGTGCCTAAAAATCAAAAGATACCTCCTTTAGAGCAACGAAAAAAGAGAGGGTTTTGTAAGTTCCATGGTTTCTTAGGCCATAACCTGTCTCGTTGTACTCGTTTTAGGGATTCTGTGCAGAAGGCTCTCAACGAAGGAAGGCTGAAATTTGGAGACAAAGCCAAACAACCAATGCAAGTGGATGATGACCCTTTGAAGAAAGCTGACTCCATGTACGCTGAGATAATTGGCATAAACATGGTAGACATTTTTGAAGCGGCTGATACTGGAGTCCCTATTGAAGCATCAATGCCTGAAGAAAAAATGTCGGTGGATGTTGAGATGGTTACTGAAGACCATCAATTTGACAATGCAGTGGTCACTGAAGACCAATTTGCAGAAAAAATGACAGTGGCGTATCCACGGGCTGAGGAAGATTTGATCGATTTCCTCAACATATGCAAGATCTCTAACACAAATGCTATGCTTTGCCCCAAGTGCAGTGCAGTTTTCGACAAAGAAGCTGCGAAATCTGTGAAAGGTTTTAGACCACAATCAAAAAGGAAAGAGGGATTGGTTGACGACCATCAAAGGTTTGGTTTCAACAAAAGGGGTGTTCCTTACAAAATGAAATTCACAGAGCGAAATCTAAACAAGAACCAAATGAAGACCTTCAACCCTCCTACGAAGTCTCCCACAGACACTTGGGTGTTTTCCGGCAGCAAAAGATCTGGCTATTCTGCCCCACCAACTAAGTGGGTTAAGAAAATTGCCACCTCACCCAACCACAAAGAGACATCGAAGTCTAACCAGTATACCTACAACAACAACTACAAAGGGAAACACCCTATGACCAAAACACAATGGCGTAGATATCAACGCTAGAAAAATGCAGGTGCCTTGAAAGACGTCACTAATGTTGGCAGGAACAAAGGGAAGCAAGTGGCAATTTTTGAAATGGTTAAGAAACCGGCCACTGAAAGAATTTTTTCTCCTTTGTCTACGGTAAAGAAAGATATTCCAAGGGAAGATGAAGAAATGACCTCGAATTTCTCTGATTCTGAGCCTAGTCTCGACATGATTTGCAATGTTGTATCGATATTGTCGGTTGAGTATAATGTCACATCAGAGGTAAATGAAGTCGTAACTGATTTCACAGAGGAAATGGCTAATCACAAGCCATTGTGCTATTATGTAATGAACAATGGGTTTGTTGAAAACCAACACGCCATTTTCGAGAAGCCTGATTTTCCAATGACTCATCACCTCAAACCTTTGTTCATCCAAGCCAAAATAAATGGTTTTGGTGTAAATAAGATCCTGGTGGATGGCGGTGCAACTGTGAATTTGCTACCCCAGTCTTTCCTGAATAAGATTGGTCTGGTTGACTCCGATTTGAAACCTTATAACGTGGTTCTCACTAATTACAAAGGAACGACTGGAAAGTCACTTGGTGCTGTTGAAGTGGAACTGATAGTGGGAAGCGTCAGCAGGACAACTATGTTCATGGTGGTCCCATCTAAAGCGAACTTCATGGTAAGAGAATAGATCCATGGTGTGGGGGCAGTGCCCTCGACGTGACATCAAAGGATTGTCATATGGAGAGAAGATGGTTTGGTGGAGAATATTGAGGCAGACCAAAGTTATTTCTTGGCTGAGGTGAACAAAATAACCAGGAAAAACTTCGATAAACAGTTAGCTACCATCCCTCCATGCACATCTATCGGCCCTACACTTGACATTCATGAGAATGAGATGTGCTCAATGAAACTTCACCTAGATGTTGGCTTCATTTTGGAAAGAGAAATGATGGATCAAGACTACGTGGTCGTTGATCATGGTGAAACTTCCTTGACGGAAGATGATATGTTCAGGACAAGAGCTTCAATTTACAAAAAGGCGACTAATAATATTGCTTCTATAAACACTGTCCATTTGTTTCTAAAAAATTGGAAGACTTCTTACATATTCCTATTGGAGAAGTGATTCGAATTTGAGATAGGTTTAGATGAAGATGACCTCTAAATGTGTATAAGTTACATTTGGTTGCAGTCACTTTATCTTTTTCTTTTGTTTTTAATTTTTGACTCATTCCCAGTAAAGAATCATAAGGTAACCATTTTGGATATGGTGGCCTAAAAGCCAGAGCCAATTTGCTGGTCGACAGCGACGGAAATTTCATTTTAAAATGTATTGCAAAGAGGTATTTATTGGGAGTAAAAGGTGGAAAATTCATTGTTGGAATTTTATCAAAAATTTTGTCTCGTAATGTTTGGGCGGCATAGTAAACTGTTCTTTTAAGATGCAAAGGGTCATATACAGTCTGAATTTTTTTTTGGAAAGCCTGAATTTCTCGAATCTGCGTACCTTTGTTTTTCTTCGATTTGTTCTACACAATATCAAAAGCAGATATTAATTGAGGAAGCATAGTATCAGGATTCGCTCGATTGGCTTGACGTCTATAATAGTCTTGCCACCATCGAAACAATGCTTCAGTGCATGCATATGATAATGCAAAAGGAGTAGGCTCGAAAATAAGGTTTCGATCTGGAGTTTTACGAAGGATTGACCTCCACACGTGTTCTATCAATGGCTTCGTCAGATCATCTAAGCATTTGTACAAAGAACAAGGTTTTGGTTGAACCCTGCCAAACTGCCTGGCAACCTGATTCGGCTGGTAGCCATATACCCCGTAAGGACCACTGGTCATTGTCCTGCTAGACAGGAATGTAGGAGTCAGGTACGCTTTCCATATAGCATTTATCTCTGCTTCGTCCTCAATTGAAGTTGCTGGGAATTATTTTATGAACCAGGCTGGCCCTCGAAATCTAGTTGTAAATGGGGCCAAAGAAGGGGTAAAAACCTCACACCCTAAGAGGGCTTCATAAGCAATAGAAAACAACTCTTGTGAGTTTTTGTTGCCATATCGAAGCATAGCCAACCCTATTCCTTCAATGGATCTTTCTTCGTATGCTTTCGTAAAATTAGTGGGAAGGAAGACTGCCAGTTTCGTTCTAAAAGTGGCTAAGAGCCACAGTTGAAATAACCAAATAAGACCAGGAATAATCAAACTACTTCTTGATTGGTACTCTTTGATGCTAGTCACTACTTGATTTAAGTTCTCATACAGGGATCCTAAAACGAGTTTGCTTAGGCAAATATCTCTCCCCTCATGCAGTTGAATAGCCAGGATTTTGAATCCTTTAGGGACTTGTATGGATATTGAACAAAAGATATACATGGATAACCAATAGGTTAGGAAGGAAATGTGCTCTTTATCAGAGATCTCAACACTTGTGGCAACACGTTGGTCTTTTATAAAATTATCATAAGCAAGTCTGGTGAAATCGAAAGAGATTTCTGAATCATGACTATCTAGATCGAAAGATTGGCCAGTAGGTTTTAAACCAATAAGGCCAGAAACATCTAGTAAGGTGGGGGTAAGCATGCCATATTTCAAGTGGAGACTGTTGTTCGAAGGATTCCAGAAATGTAGGGCAGCAATTATCATCTCATTGTGATATTTGGGTCCTTGCCTAGATAGCTGGATAAGGTCAAAGATACCTATGTCTTTCCAAATTTGACCCTTTCTCCTTTCTACTTTGCCTAGCCAAGAAATATACTCCTCATTGTTCTCGTGTTTAGGTTCTGTCCTAAATTTAGATTTCAGGAAACTAAGGTCATAAGGACCTTTGGTGAAAATTAAAGGGGGTCGTTTTGCAGAACTAGGAAAAATGGCGCTAAACTTTTCTTTGTTCTCTTTATTATCTGGAAGAGGTCCTAAGAATGCATGTGGTGAATTAGGGCATGGAAGAATTACCTGGGATTTCCAGATTTTTTCTTCAGCTTCTTTAACCTTTGGTTCCTCCATGAATTGAAGGCTACCAACTGGGATTTCTTTTGAGAAATTGATAGGCTCGTCGCGAGTTGGGAGTTGAGAAGAAGATCCTTCTGGATTCGTCATGATCAGACGAACAAGTGAGACAAAGGGTTAGTGAGAAATTTCTGGGTAAAAGTTGAAATTTTTTGAAGTTCGGCAATGGAGGTTTTCTCTGCGATTACGAAGAAGGAACAATGAAAGTTTTGGCAAAAGATAGAAGGGTGAAAGGGAAAGGTAAAACCCTTGGTTTTATAGCCTTTTGATTTGGACAAATGTCAACATCTTAAGTTGACAGTTTTTAAATAAATAAAAATGGCAGTTCCCAATATCTGGACGTGGCCCACTAACTAAAGTGGGGACACCATAAAGGTTTCTTTGAACGGCTTCTTCAGTTGGTGAAGTCATCTCGATCAAAAGCGACTTATGCTTAAAGGGGTCAAAAACATCTTTTTCTCCCTATCGAAAGGATGAGTCGAAAATGACGTTTCTGGGGGGCAATTTGTTAGCCAATAATTTAAAAGAGCTATCTTAAATGCAGTCAAACCAAGGTTAACCTTATGAGTTAAGAAATAAATAGTGCTCTCCTATTCTTATGTATTTAGTCGAAGTTGGACTTGCTGGAAATGCTCAAGGCGCGTATTTCAGTTCAACAAGCAAGAAGTAATCGAAGAGCGGTTTGTTTCGGATAAGGTCAAGCAACGGGTATTTCCAAGTAGCACATATTCGAAATTCGAATTGAATGGATATCTGTTGTCCGTTTCTAGTAGTTATAGTTTCGAACCTTACACTCAAACTATCCGCATTCAAGAGAGAAACGAGTCACAAGTTGCAATGTATGAACATGTGTACCAATTTACATTCAATCAATGCAATTTAAGTTTGTTTTCTTAAATATCTTTGCAATTTACTTGTTTATTTCAAGCAATCTCTTTTATTTTCATTTTGGAAATAACTTCG
>Ga0228710_1004022_pt1 | contig 23244 bp, 10 predicted proteins | sample MedpolnodulmetaG_FD_177995 | JGI IMG/M metagenome (GOLD analysis project Ga0228710, IMG submission 177995) | Root nodule microbial communities from Medicago polymorpha collected in Santa Monica, California, United States - pink nodules | ecosystem: Host-associated > Plants > Roots > Nodule...
TAAAAAAAAAAACAAACAACTCCCAATAATCTATATGGCAGTATATATTAAAATAAAAACTAATTTATTTTTATCCGAATATAGTTAATATATTAATACAAGTAGTTGAAAATAATTAACATCTTCAACAAACCAAGAAAAAGAGGATAGATATTAAACATGAACTACCTAAATTGTCCTTTGCATTCAATATGTGAATATAATTGCAATAGTACTTATTACCCACTAGACTAGAGCATGTAATCCTAGTAATTGTACAATTGCAAGTTAAAATAGTAACGAAACGACGCCTGGTTTAGAGTAGCGATCAGAGAAAATGGAAGGAAAACATGTCAAAATGCATCGCAAAGCGGGCCATCGAAATGGATTAGCAAATCAAGTCGGACATTGAAGTTGATTTGAAAAAGAAAATTCGCTAGGCGAGTAAGCACTTCACTTAGCGAATTTAGACAATTTTATAGTGATCTCAAGAATAAATTGAGACTTACTTCACTTTGAAGAAATGTCAATTCTCTTAGCGAGTCTTCACTTTCTTCTAAAATATAAAAGACAACTAAGAAATCAATTAGGGCATTCTTACACTTTTTAGAAGAGAGAAACTCAGAGATAGATTTTGGAGCATTCTTTATAACCATCATATTGTTTCGTGTCTATTCTTGACACTTTTTGCTCTAGAATAGCATTTATTTTTTATCTATTTGACTTTTTTTATTTTAAAAATAAAGTAATTCAATGATCATGCTAAATTTAGGTGTATAAAATTGACGAAGAGAGAAAATACAAACCAATTTTTAATTAAAACAATGTAAGCAAATTATATAATTCATTCTCCACAATTTTATTTGAATTACTATTGCTCATTTTTCCTTCAATTATTATTATTATTGGACTATAAATGATAAATACATTTTGCGGTTCCACCATAATTCAGATTCTTCTCTTTATGATGAATACTTTTTTCTAAGAGGCTATGATGATACTTATAACATAATTTTTTTTAATGAAAAATGACTGTTGTTCCTTTCAAATCTCTATGGGAGTATATATAATTTCACGGATTTTATTAGTTCGAATAAACATTTTAATTTGCAAGTTTAATCCATGTCAACCCATGTGATTTGAGTATTTTTAAACATTGTAATTTATAAGTTCAACACAGGCCAACCCATATGATTTGAGCATTTGCTTATTTGGGTCAAGTTTGAATCAAATTGACATGATGATATAAATCAACATGATTTGGGTAATGAGTTTTAGATTTCTTATCCATGAACTCGATACTCAACATGTTGATGTATATATATTTAAAAGATTCTACGACTTTACATTAATAAGATCAAGTTTGAACCTTCACACTATTTAAGCTTGAAATTAGAGTGTTTGACATATGAAAATGAATTACACTAGGTTCCTTGCTTGAAATTTCAAGGCTTTAGACAAGTTAAATGCATTGAATATTGTTCATCAAACTTATTTCCATTAGATGACATATGTTGGGCCTATAACGATTAAATGATTTTGTTTTATCAAGCAAGTGGACCTATATTATTGTAATTTGAAAAATACTAATAGTCAATGGCGAAAAACGTGTGACCCAACGGTCATAGAGTTACTTTAGTTGTCTACTCACTTTCATAATCACACACAACTCAAATTCAAATTAATTCCTAGGGTTCCACCGCCGCTCCCCCAATCACATCCAAAAACCTTTCATCATGCTGGAATCGGTCATCTCCCACATCACCCTCTGTTAGGCATCCATCTTGTTAAGTCATATAGTTACTTTAGTTGCCTACTCACTTCAATAATCACACATAACTGAAACTCAAATTACTTCCTAGGGTTCCATCGTCGCTCCCCCAATCACATCCAAAAACCTTTCATCGTGTTGGAATCAGTTATCTCCCACATCACCCTTTTTTAGACATCCATCTCAACAATCTCTTCTATCGTCTAATTTTCGACTCTCCTTTTTGTCATCAAAGGTAACATTGTAACATTTTTTCCTAATGGAGTTCTTTTCCTTTAAGCTTCATTATACCTTCAATGTTTTGTGTTTATAGGATTTATTTTCACTCTTTTTCTTACCTTAACGATTTTTATATTATTATTTTCTACATGTCGTTCTTTATGCTATGATCTTCTATGCTTACTTTGCTCACTTTTCCATCTTAATGGACATCAATCTGATGAAACATAACTAATACTAAAGCTAAGATTCTTATCTGGAATCATAACTCACCTTATCAACATTTCACAAGTTTGCATATTTGTGTGATATACAAAATTACTTTTGATAAACCTTACGATTAAGAAAGACATAAATTCAAAATTAAGAAATAATCAATAACATTAAGGGTCAAATCCTCAACGGGAAAAAAAACACTATAAAACAATAAGTGGGACAATTAAGAATTGTGTAACGCAAGGTCTGAGAGCCATTAGGAAGAAGAAGAAAAGAATATAAAACTTGAAGAACAAAAACACAACACGCAAGGCCTTTGGATGAGACATCGATAATAAGAGTTTTGTTGTTAGAAAGAGACAATTTAGTAATTAAAAGAGTAATTATCTAATAATCAAATTTCATTCCATTGCATACCTCCCAAATTGGGGGAATGAAACATAGAAGGAGATGATGGAATGAGATGGAATGGATTCCGTCATATTACATACCACTCCATTCACTTTTTAAAAATCCAAACAATGAAATGTAATTAAATGCCATCATATTTCATTCAATTCCATCAATCCAAACAAAACTTAAAAGAGTCTCTAATTTACCCCTAAAGTAATTAGCTAAATTGTTGCACATTCGTTTACTCCTTGAAAAGTATAAGCCATCTTCACCTCCGAACTATAACAAATAATTTTAAGGAAAATGTTAACAAAGTACTTTTAAAGTATTGTTCAAAGAATGAAACGAAAACATTGTTGTATAGAAAATTATGTATTTAATTATTACTTAGAATTCAGGTTGGGTTTAGCTCAACTTTTCAAAAACTGCTTATAAACTCATGTTACAACTCCACACTCAGGACTAAACATCTAGAGCATGACTCAAATGACCTGATAGCGGTGAATTCCTTAAACAATAATTGTCTTTAATACTCTTTAAGCACCCGTTAGCTTGTACCTTCCTTTTGATTCACCCTTGTACAATCCAAAATTTATACAAGCAACTTCCATCAACTTTGATTATCCACCAAATCACAAATTTTAGTTTGGCTAACTCCTTGAACTTAGTACAACAGAGCTAACATCCGAAAGTATAGTCACGTACAGTTATATTTTTTAAATAACAATTGATTAATTTTTTATTTATTTTATAAAACAGGAATGATGATTACTCCGATAATTATATAAAAAGCGAATCTCTTAAATTTATAATTAAAATGTAAATTTAAAAATTTCCTGTTTAAAATATACAGAACCTATTGACCAAATCTTAACTTTTTACTAGTTTTACAAGATGTGGGGACTGGGGAGTACATCATTTATGAGCCTTGTAGTATCCTTGTGTCGCAGAATGAATCCTTTCATACTTCCTTATTTATTCCATTATAATTCTCTCAAGATGGTAATGGGAAACCTCATAATCTCTGTCTCACTTCATAAAAGTAGACATCTTGGCCCTACCATCTTATTTTGGTCAAAATTACACGGTCACTTCTATTATTTTAGCAAAATCACTGTTACCAAAATCTTCAACACAAGGGATCAAAACTACTGTACTATAGAGGAGAGAAATAATAGAAATGTGCACTTTGAATTTTAAGGATGTAATGATTCAATCATTATGTGGTTTCTAGTTAAAAAAAAGTGGTGTGTGCGCTGTGAAATATGCATCGGTCATTATGTTCACAAGGGCTATAGATAGAGAGGGAGAAAAGTGGTGATTCAAATTTTGAAATAAGAGAAAGTGATCAAAAGATTTTCTTGCTACATTGGTTATAGGTAGGTGTGGATGAGAATAACTTATAAGAGAACCTACTTTAGTAAAATTTGGTCACGTGGATGGGAGATATTTCAACCAAGTAGTAGAGAGAATCATATATGAATATAATGTCTTCCCCAAGAGTCTTACTAGTTAGCTCAACTAATTAGCCAACTTAAGTCCACATGCATATAGTATTATATCAAAAATTATACTTAGCCAAAACTTTAATTATTAAAAAATTTAGTACAATATAATTCAAATACTATTAGTTTTTTACTTCTAGAATCCAAGTGTCAATTTTGTTAAAATAAACAAATGCTTAACAAAGAAAGAGAGAGAACAGAATCTATGGGATATTTGAATGAGGACAAACAAAACAAATGTCACACTAAATTCCACCTTTACTAGTATTAATATAAGTAGAAAGGGAAGCCAAACTTACAACTTTATCTTTGGAAAACCCAACTTAGCAGCCTAAATGACGCTTTAGCTTGGTTAATTGCTTTCCATCATCCCCACAAAATGCACTGTATTCTTTCAGTAAGCAGACGAGTATATGCTTTTAATTCTTTGTTTTATTTTATCCCTCTTTTGATTCTGCAATCTTATTATTTCAATATATATTGACTTTGGCTTTCGAAATTGGGCTACATACTCCTAGACACCCAATTAATTAAACAATACTAAGGGTTGATAGTTACATAAAAAAAAATTGGTAATAGTAAATGTAATAATGTATGCATTTTAAAAATTTGACATGTAGAGAATGTCTTGGGCATCAATTTCTCTCTCATTATTTTCTTTGAATTACTCTTTGGTGGGTCACCGCCGTAAGGACAACGGAGGTTGAACTTCTATGAATATGGGATTTATTTAGTGTTTCATTTATTATGTGCAATTGTGTTTTTCAAATACTCATGGTAGGACAAGTATCAAGGTTTTGACTTATGGAACTAAGTTAATTTTGTGTGTTTTGAACTATGTTATCCGTGTGTGTCTGCCAACACTGTTTTCACTAGCATTAATTTGTCGTCCGAAACCCTGAGTTTGCAGTAGATCCAGTGAATTATTATGCTTATTTGTTTCATGCATTTTGTATGCATATATATATGTACAGGAATTCTCTTACTACGTGATTTAAGCTATAGTAATTTATTGGTTGTTTATATTGATTTATTTGAGTTATCTACTAACATAAGAGTTTATGAAAATTGGTAACAAGTTATGAAATGTCTATAAATTTGTTTTTTGCTTATTTTCATAATCTCTCTTGGATAACTTATGAAAACAACTTATATTTTATATGAAAATTATTTTATTTTATTTTAAGTAGAATTATGTTTAAATTAGTGAACCTCTTGTTGTTTCTAATTTGTTATAAAAAAATTATGTTTAAATTAAAATCACCTTTAAAGCAAAAAATATGCATGCAAGACAGATTAAGTTATGTATAATGAAGATTGAAGACATGGTATTTTAAGTAGAAAATACTCAAATAGGAAAAATCTAGATTTGGTTTGGTATCCACAGTGCATTGCTGATGCATGCATGATGCATCAATCATAACGAATTGAATGAAAGAAACTAAAAGATTCTTATTAATTCAACAAAAATTAATAAACATTCAAATGATTTCATACAACTATACACAGAGTGTTGAGTACAGAGGAAAAAAGGGGATATGGGAAAAGAAAAGAATTTACCAACAACGTACGAACGAAGATGTTAAAAAGAAGAGAAGGAGAATCTCCTATCAAATCTAAAACAGCAAACGGTGATGGCAAATGAATATTCCATTTACCCCCCAATGTAATAACAACAATGTCACACTAGAAAAGGTGTATTCACCATTTTCTACTTTCTAAGGGAACAACAAGCTAAGTTACAGAAACACTACACACACACGCAAAGTGTAATATAACCACAGTTCACAAAATTACAAGTGGTGAATAATATAGGTAAATTAGAAAAATATGTGACTAGCTTGGTCTATTATTTTTCCAATTGAGTAACAAATTTACTACAAACAAAATCATCCATACTATTTTTTCTGTAACACATAGACATTAATCATAGGCTTATCCCGCAATATCCGTTCACGTGGCTGAGTATTGTTTGGACTCATACTAAGTTACATACACTTAAATTCTTATGATCGCATTTTCCAAAAAATGTGATAATAATGTACTTGTTGATGTAATACTCTCCTCTACAGTCCTTCTCCTATTCAGCTTAATATATCCTTCACTGCAGCCTTTACATCTCCCTTCCCCTATCTGAGCTGCTGCTGCTGCTGCTGCACACAGCACTCTCATAGTCTTCCACATCATTATTGAACTGTCGCTATGAAAATTCAATGCCCAATACTGCTCCAGGAGAGAAATATATACTATGTATATTTGAGCCCTTTGTGATAATGATTTCCTCAACCCTGTTCAAACAAAAGGATCTAAACTGAGGGTTAAAATGGGCATTTGTGTTTTTGGATTAAGAGTTAAGACTGGCTGTGCATTTCTAAGTGTTTATTTAGTATTTACCACTAATGTGAGATTATATGTGAGCTTACCTTATATTAACCCTGCGGTTCTCAGGGGAAAGAGACTTTAGTAATCTGAAATTCGGTTGTAAGGTAAGCATAACCTGACTTAGAATTGTTCCATCCAAGAATCGAAATTGGGTTTTCCTGAACGATTCATCCTTGATCAAACTTATGTACCACTTGAGCTCAATTGCTTGGTATATTTCAAACCAGCATATTTATAACTTATATATAGACTCTTCAAAATAGATTATGAGGGATATGAGATGGAAATGGTGTTTAGAGTAGTTCTGATAAGAAAAAACTCTGAATTGTCACACGACCGAACTCCTGATTACTATGACCTATTTTTCTGAAAACTGAAGGGAATTAACGGAAAAAAAAACTTTAAAAGAAACTAAATTTTGGGAATGAAAAGATTTATGAATTTAGAGAATTAATTTCCTTAGAGTCAAATCTATAGATAATTTTAAGATTTTGGAATAACGTTAAAAAATAAGTCTTGGATCTGAAGGTTTCGTGTTAGAGCCCAACATTTTGATAGTGTTTAATGACGTTGTTTGTCTTATGATATTTGAATAATTACCTAACTTTAAGACTATTATTTCTGGTACTTGTTTATATGGATGGAGGCAGTAAAGGGGAAATAGGTGCAACATCTGGCCCATATACCTTTCAAATATGGAAGGTGTTAACTCGTGCCTTTAGAACATAAGTTAAGAATTTAAAAATAGAATTAAATCATAAATTATGCCTTGAAAAGATAAGATTTTAAATTTCTAAAATATTGAAAGCACAATTTCCAACAAAATATTTCTATCTTTAACGTTTTAACTTATGTTTTAAGGGCACAAATTAACGTTTACTTTGAAATATAAATCCTAAGACAGGTAATTATATAGGAGTACTTAACTTAAATAGCAGAATAATAATATAGCAGAAAGTCGGCGTTTTCCGTTATGTGGGGACCACCCATTTGAAGACATTGACCTAAAGTAAGAGCACTGTTAAGTAAAGTCTCAACTCACTCAAATGGTAACAAAACAAGTGTTGACGTTTTCAAATAAACACTTTATATGTAACGGCGTTATAATCCGTCGTTTCACTATAAATAAAGTCTCCACAACTTCTTCCTTCATCACATACACATTATTCATTGCAATCAACGTTCTCTCTCTGCTGAGTTATTGGCAGGAAAACCTCGTTCATTCATATGATAGATATTTAAGGTTGCGTGAAACAGAAGATTGGAATAATAGTTCTCTTGTTGGTAACAACTAATTATTACAAACTCATCAGCATTTTTTTCTCGAAATGGGGAAGAAACTTGAACTCCTCAAAGACAAGGAAACTGCTAAGGTTGAAGCTGTTCTTGAACTCATCAGAAAACAAACCCCTCTCACTGTCAAACAGGTACACATATTTCTTTCTCTTATTATCTTATCACTCTTGAGTGCTTCAACTCAAACTTCATTCTTGTTTTTTTGTGTGTATAGGAAAAGTTCTGTAACTATGCTTGTGTGAAACGGTTTCTGAAAGTGAAAGGAGATAATGTAAAAAAAGCTGCTAAACAACTAAGAGCTTGTCTTTCATGGAGAGAAAGTATTGTTACTGGTATGTTATTATATATTTTTCATGAATTCTTCTTCATCTTCTTCTTCTTCTTTAACTAGAAAAGTTTTTTACCCGTTGTGAAAACCACGCCGACTTCTCTTTTTGTGTTTTCTCTCTCTCTCACACCAAAGAATCTTGCTTTTTCTTCTTCCTTTGAATTAAGCTTTAAAAGTAACAATATACACCCCACTCCCTATACTATACTAGTAGTTGTAATCATTATTCCACTCTCTTCATACCTCTGAAACCCCACAAAGAATAATATCTTTTTTCTTTTTTTTATTGAAATAATGTTAGTATGTTATTGTGTAATGAAAATAATAATTTTTAATCATGAGTTTTTTGAAAAATAAACAGATCAACTGATAGCAGATGATTTCTCAGCTGAATTATCTGAAGGTTTGGCTTATGTGGCTGGTCATGATGATGAATCCAGACCTGTTTTGGTAAACTTCATTATTCTTATTTTGAAAATTTATGTTTGTTTGATTTTAAGGTTTTGTTTTCTTCTGAGTTCAAAACTGTGTGATTTGAAGGTTTTGTTTTTTTCTGAGTTCAAATGTATGTGATTTGAATTTGGTTAATTGGTTTTGTTAACAGATTTTCCGCATGAAACAAGACTATCAGAAGTTGCATTCTCAGAAACTGTAAGTCACCAAGCACAAAGACAAGAATATTGTCATTATTTTCTGTTACTATCATTATCATATCTATGAAACTAAACTATGTTATTTGTTTTTTTCCTTTTGTAATATTAAAGGTTCTTCACTCGTTTATTGGCTTTCACAATGGAAGTGGCCATTTCAAGCATGCCAAAAAATGTTGAACAATTTGTCATGCTTTTCGATGCAAGTAAGTCCACTCCACTCCACACCTATTCATTACCAAATTTTCCATAATGCCATAGAGTTAGGAAAATGACAAATAAGTTAAAATGAGGAAGTGAATTGAATTGAATTACTAGTTAAAATTTGAAAGAAACAGAAAAGATTGAGGGATCAGAAACAATAAATGAGAGAGTGGAGCAGGCATTTGGAAAACTCTGTTTGTTAGGATTCACCGGCAGGACCTGAGGGAGCACACAGAATGTGTCCGGAGTGCCCCTGTTGTGTCACAGACTCAGCCTTCAATTAATGTATACTACAGTACATGTTAGAAAGGGTATTATTGGGAATTGTACTCATTATTGATACATTCCCTATCACAATTGGTCTATTTCAATCTTTAATGCTTCCTTAAATTATGCTATTGTAGCTGTAGCTTCAGAGCAACAAACAACCCATGATTTCTAACTTTTTTTACCTTTTTCCCACTACTCTTTATTTACCTCTTTTGGAGTAAATTAGTACCATCACCCTTTAGTAGTAGTACTTTATTAATTACATTTAACTAACCATGTTTAATTGAACTGATTACATTACAGGCTTTTACAGATCAGCATCTGGATTTATGAACTTGTTGTTGGGAGCATTGAAAATTGTGGGTGAGTACTATCCAGGACGGTTAAGCAAAGCATTTGTGATAGACCCTCCATCACTTTTTGCATACTTGTGGAAGGTAAATTAACACGATTCAAAATCTATTTCTAGCACTGTTTAGCCACTGCCAGTTAAACTCCAATAACAACACTATTTGCTGTCTTGTTTGTAGTTGTGTTGGGTGTGCACTATCACTATAATATGTTGCATTCTTTCCAGTATTGTCAATTTATCATGTGCATGTTTTACTTTTGTTTGACTATGAACAACAACTACGCATGTAACTGGACCACTCTCGATCTCTGTTTTTTTTAAGGTGGTCCAATCCATCCAAGGATATACTTGCTCTTGTTACATTACATCCATACATTACTAGGTCCTTTGTGATTCTAATTAAATATGTATGTATGTATGTATGTACTCATTTTTTTTGGTTTTGGTAGTGATATGTATGTACTCATTCAACAAAAGCACCAATTCTCAACAATTTTCTTTAGGATTTTTGTTTAATAAAATTATTGACTTGTTGTGTAAGATTAGGTGGAACTAGTTCTGTAGATTATCTTAAGTTCAAACTCAACCAACCATATAATTACCTAGCTATGTGACTCACGTGCTTGTGTATTGTATGTTGAAATTGAAAACCTATTTCAGAGGTTACATTTATAGGGTATGGGAGTACACTATTGTTTTGCCTTTGTAACATTTTAATCTCAAGAAAGGGAATTGAAAAAGACCTACTATATCTATCAATTCAATTATTGTTTGCTTATGAATTCAATACATATACGATGAGTGCTTATGTATAAACAGTTTTTATAATAAAAGATAAAATAATTTAACTTGTTTTCATATAAATTACAAAGCTATTTTCATAAATTATAGACCTTCTAGATTTTGATCTACGAAAAAAAAAATATACATGTATCTATCTAGTCCACATTTAGATTAGATGAATGTATTTTTTGTTTACATTTTAATTCAAAGTAATGTATATTTCATAGATGTTTAGTGGACTCCTATTGAGAGATATATACAGCTTAAAAAAATTGCAATGTAATGTAATAAATTGATGATGTGATGGAAATAGTATAATAGTATAATGTAACCAAAAAAAAGAAGAGAAATACATACATAAATAAGAAAGTAGATGGTGAATGAATGTTTCAAAATGGTATATAATGTTTGTTCATTATTTGTAGTATGTGATTGATGGTGATAGTTATTAAATTTATTTATGAAAAAAAGGAAATAATCGTGTGTGGTGATGTGCAGGGTGTTCGTCCATTCGTTGAGCTATCAACATGCACAACAATAGTATCATCCCTAGATTTCGAACCATCAATGGACTATAACGACTTCTCAACTTACCCAAGAGCCTCATCCCTCAGATTCGACCCATCAACCCTAAAATCAACGGCCAAGATCGGTTCATGCTCATCCTCACGCTTCTCCTTCCAAGTCTCACACCAACTCGACTCACTGAAACCATGGTACCTAAGCCTAGGAGGAGACAACACATCATCCTCCAAAGTAGGACCCACTAGCCCCTCCCTTACACCACTCAACGCTCGCTCACTCTCCTTCGCTTCACCAATAGCACGCAACCCACTGGGCCCACCAGCCAGCAGGAAGGGGTTGTTCCCTTCAACACCACTGCCGCAGAGAGTGACTGCTCCTCACCGGAGTACGACGGCGTCGTTTCTTCAGTCTCCGGCAACGTTTTTCCGGCGGGATAATGTGAAGGTGGAAAGAGGTAGAGAATCATTTTTGTTGTATGTGAAATTCTATAGAAGGGCGTATGATGAAATGGTTTATAGGTCAAAGATGAGGCCCCCACTTGGTGGATTAGTCTCCATTGTTTCACCTCATCTTAGACGCCGTCACACTCACCTTTCCGTTTCTCAGCGTTTCTAATCAAATCATATTTCTATATACACCACACCGCAATCAACTCCATCAAACATTGTTAATTTTTGTTTTTCTCTTATATTTCCCAGTACATATATTATTATTGTTATAATTGAATGTACTAGATATCATATCATGAATTGGTTAAATTGTTTAGTCATTCTCAAATATTCCAATTTTCAAGTACACTCGTGTGTGTATGCTTGGTATTTTGGTTGAATTAAATTCAATGTCAACAACACTCGATGTTAGAGTTTATATATGGAGTGTGTATTAAAAAAATGACGACGTGCTTGAAGGGGTGTGAAAGGATGTGCCTTGTGTAGTTTATTTTTGGCAATGGTATTGAAACAAGGTAACGTGGTCGAAACGGTGATTGAAAAATTCACTATTGCACATTGGAAATATTTACTGTGTTGTGTAATGGAGAATAGTAGTACCAGTACTAGATTATTAGAATCATTTAAAAGCGTTGAAAATGAAAATAATCAAACGACAGCGTTGATCTTTGTAATTTTGTTCTTTATTTTATTTGCCTTGTGTTTATTGTTTATTTGTTTTGAGGGTGAAGGGAATCTTTTTGTACAAACTTATGTTAGACTTGTTTATATGATGATAGTACTACTATACTACTACTAATCAGGAAATTAAAACAAGGAACGAATTTGAATTGGAAATTTGGATACCCTTGAGATTAAAATAAGGAAATGAATACTAGTTTATGTTTGAATTGGGTTGTACGATGTAAGAGTTGGTAGGAATATGTGTCGGGTTTGGTTGTCTTAGCAATGAGAAGTCAAAGCTAGCTAGCTAAGTTGGAATAGTTGGTAAATGGGAAGTGTGTGAGAAGTGGAAGGAAAATGAATGAATATTTGTATAGAATAAGAATAGATACGGTGTTGTATGTTGGAGATTGGGGTTCCTTGTCCTATATCATGTGTCGTTTAGGAATCAAGGTTTCTGTTACTCAAAGTGAGATGATGTTAGCTAAATTGGTTGGGTTTGGGTTGGTTTCATTTGAACTTTCACATCTCCCTAATCTGGGGCTTTGTAATTTAGCCCGAGATTCTGCTTCTGCTGCATCAATAACTCTGCCTGTATTTGGATTATGTTCTTTGTTTGGTTGTGTGTTTCTCATTGTCCTTTCCTTTCGTGGTTTTTTGGAGCCCTCCAATTACAATAACGACACAGAAGAAAATACATCTACTTCTCTGATCTCACCTTATAACATTGTCAACCCGTGTGTATTGGATTGGATATTGGATGTAGCCACTTCACTTGAGATTATAGCAGCCTCGATTTTGAGTTGGGGGTCAGACTTCAGAGGCATACCATTAATTCAATAAGGGCACTTGAGAGTATTACCGTTCCAGTGTTTGTTTGGTTGTCATAATACTAATGTTTGTTCATATTACCTAAACCTGTCCTTGCATTGTAAGTAGCAAAAATTGATTTTAATTGAAATGATCTTGTAAAATCAATTTTAGATAAAAATCAGTTTAAGGTAAAGTGACTAATGTTAGAATACATAATATAAAAACGAGTTGAATAATAGAAGTGTAAAATCATCTCTTAAAAAAAATAGAAGTGTAAAATCATATTTTGAGGGATAAACTGAATATTATAAACTTTAAACTAAATTAATTTTAAAGATCAATTTTAATCGAGAACGGAAAGCATACAAAAATCATTTTTTAAGTATTTAAAATCATTTTTTACCGTGAATCTAAATATACACTCAATTTATATGTATTTCTAATTATTATCGATGATTGAATACGTAAATATTTGATAGAAAACCAAAATGTTTCACTTATGACTCGATAGTAGTTGAGATTTCAAAAATGTATGTCTGTTTAAGATACAACTTGTTAAGCATGTGTTTGATAAGTGGAATTCCCGCGGCCAAAAATTGCATCCGAGTTGAATCTACAACTTTGATCTTCAATTTATAAACAAGATAGTGTGGATATCAGTTATTCACACGTTACATTTATTGAAGAAGAAAAAACTCAACTTAAAAAGAGATAAAACATAGAAAAAGTAAATATTTAATGACATCTTTAATCTTGCAAATTGATTTTGTAAGGATGAATTAGGCGAAACCCAAAGCTTAATGTTCATTATTATACTACTACTTTTGCATGCACAATTATGTCATAGAGTACGATGAAACATGAGTAATGGTATTTATAAAACCATTTTCTTTTTATCTCTTCTTAGAGCATCCACAATGGAGACCCTTACATTTGAGGTCTTAAACAGGTCTCACATGAACACGTCACTTTTTTATTATTTTTTAATAATAGTACCTAATAGGTACTCAACCACTCCAATGGAGATCCTCTATCAAAAGGTCTAAATGAGTTCCACTAATAACTATTTATTAATGAAAAACAATAAAAACAACTCAAATAATGATTATTTTATTGAAAAGTGGTGTGAGGCCCACTTAAAATTAGGGTCTTAAGTAAGACTCTGGGTCTTAAGAGACCCCCAATTTTTTATTCCACATTGGGGGTACCTATTAGGTACCGGGTCTTAAATGGTAAAGACCCTACCAATGTGGATGCTCTTAATTGTCAAAAACAATAGATAGAAAAAGTAGGAGAGAGTAAGAAAACAATGAAGTATAAGAGAGAAAGTTGTCACAAAATGGTTAAACAAATAACAATTCTCATGAAACATTTTATCCAATACTATGATGAAACATATTATGCTACCACTTTCCTTTTCTTTTGAAGGGATTAAGTGATTCTGTTTTTACTAACTAGTAAAAAACTCGCGTGCAAATGCACGGAATCGTGTGTTGCATTCTGTTTTGAGATATGGCGTAACTGTGTTAAATTTAAATAATATTGAATGATATAACTGACAAGGAATATGAAATTTAGAATTAAAAAAATTTCAAAATTGGGTACCGCGCGTAATTTAGAACCGTGTTTAATATTACCAAAAAAAAAGTTTTGCATCATAAATTGTTACTTGACTAATATTACGATTAAAAACATTAATTTTTTTAATTATTTTAATAAATAGACAGTGGTGTGAGTAGAGTTTTGAACTCTATCAGGCCCAAAACCAATATAGCGTATTAAATAAGTTTAAAACTTTATGTTAGCATTATCTTGTTTGTTTTCTTGAAAAAAATTGATGAAGAAGAAACTATTATTATTAAATAACTGTCACTAATAGTCATTTTTACAATGGTTTCCGAGGAAATTTCAAGCTCTTGGCATCATAAGTACAAAATGCAACATTCTCTCAAAAAGAAAGAAGTACAAAATGCAACATTGTTTCTTTTGTTTGATCTGGCCATTGTCTTCTTTGATTTGCTTTAAGATCAATCCTAATTAGCTGTATATATATGTATAAACGATATATCAAACGTACACACTTCTCTTTATTATCTTTTAATGTGATCTAAATTATTCTATGTATTTATTTAGTTTTGTTTTGCTTTGAAAAAACACTTAAGGAAACTCTGGGGTGTAATATGATACATTGATCTACATCTATCCAATTTTATTTTTCTGGGTTAAAATGACATAGATATGGAATTTTGGCCGTCGTTGAACGGTACGTTGCTAATCTCCGTCAAAAACCTGTTAGGCACACAAGTTAAGTTCTCTCATTTCAAAAAATTTCTTTATACATAAGAGTCAGAGATCAAACTCACGACCACTCTTTTAAAGGGGCTAAATCTCTTGCCATTTGGACCAATTAATTAATGATATATCCATCAAATCCACGCAATTGATCCGCTCTACAAAATAATTATTTATGGATTCAAATTATTTATTTCATATTGTTTAATATGATTGAACTAAGTTTTCCAAGGCTTAAACCTCAGTACCTCACACGCCACAACCACAACCAAGTTTTATCCATTTAAATGAGGTCGGCTATATGAATCAAATTAAGATCACAATGTTCGATCATAAACCATATTATCAGTTACCAAATTATTTATAAATTCGGTCCGAATTTTAAAAGTTCAATATATTTTACATTAACATTTGTATACAAGCATCCTTAAAAAAAAACATTTGCATACAAGTAATCTACTATTTTTTCTGTCAAAAAAAAAATGAAGTAATCTACTATTTTTTAAAAATAATCTAACGGGCAAAATATGTCAAAAATTGATATATGCTAACTTACTTAAAATACATACAAGGTTAATAAATTGTTGATTTAATATAAAGTGCAAAATTAATATATAAATAATAATAACAACAGCAAAAAAAATATTTATATTCACTTAAGATGGCCAATGTAATAGGTCACTTTTTCGATCGCTAGTAGTTTGATCTTTTTTTGGTTCCTAAAGTTACGATCGAATTTAGTTTATGACTTTTAAAAAGACCGATATGAGTAGAGTTTGACATAATTATATGTATTTTCTGAAATATTCATAATCTTATTGATCAATTTAAGAATGTTCTATAAAATCAAAAACCAATTTGATGTTTTACTCAAAAACTCAAGTATCACGTGGTTCGCTGGCTAATGAAGAATAACATTCTGTCGTCAAAGGTAATTAGATACTTAGCACGCTAATAATCACATTGTTTCACTGTAGAAGTTAAGCAATCAAATTAATCATTTATTCTTGTTGTGAACGTAAGGAAAAACATATACAGACTGTACTATTCCCTTCTTTAATTTTCCATAACCATGAAAATTAAGTCAATGAATTCGGTTTTTTATTTTTATTAATTAATTATTAACCATAGATGACTAAAAATATTTCATCATTGATATTAGGCAAGGGACTTACCAGTTGAGATAAGGTGCATACACTCACAAACATTCTACCAATTAATTACTAACAATTAACTTTGGCCGTTTAAAAATAATAATAATTCATTTCATCATCACATCACAATGTATTTCAAATTTATTTCTTACTACAAAATCCTCGTTTAGCAGGTGATTAATTTTGTTGGAGAATTTATGGAGCACATAAGTGGGTTCTCCTTTTCAACTAGATTTTTTACATATGCATGAGGCAAAAATCGAATTCCTGACCAAAATTTATTTCTGACTACAAAATCCTCGTTTAGCAGGTGACTAATTCTGTTGGAGAATTTATGGAGCACATAAGTGGGTTCTCCTTTTCAACTAGATTTTTTTTCCATATGCATGAGCCAAAAATCGAATTCCTGACCACAATTTTAAGGGGCTCAAGTCCTTCTTCACTTGAACCAATCCATTGTTGATTTATATAAACAGATTTTAATAAGTACTTGTACTATTATGATGTTCATAAGATATTAAAATACGATTGAAGTAAAACTGTTTATATTTACTGTATATAGTTTTAAATTCTGCAAAACTTTTTATCTCAATTCAATGTTCAAGGAAGTTTACAAAATCATTTAACTTAGGCATTAAATCAGTGGAACCCGCCGGGAATAAAGTAATATACATTTCAAAATTCAGCTTAATTTTCATGTGTCACAAAATTTGGTACTATATATAAATAGAACATGGAGGCCATAACATATATCTGATCAATAATATGCAAAAATAAAACATGATCATAGCATCAAAGTTTGATAAAGCAACAACCATGATTGCACAATGTCTAGTTCTAGCATTTTTTCTTCAATTCAGCTTCATTAAAAGTTTGCCTCACCCTTTAGACCCTCTATCTCCAACTGAAATAAACAAAACAAGACATATAGTTCAACAATCTTACCTTGGTGCTATTCCAAATATTACCTATCATTTTGTTGATGTTGAAGAACCAAACAAAAACAATGTCCTAAAGTGGTTGTCATCTACTACAAAACAAAAGCCTAGTATTCCTAGACAAGCCAAGGTAGTTGTTAGAGCCAAAGGTGAAACCCATGAACTAGTGGTGGACTTAACAAAAGGTTCAATTGTATCAGATAAAATCTATAAAGGCCATGGATACCCTCCTTTCACATTCATTGAGCTTTTCAAAGCAAGTAAATTGCCTCTTACATATTCTAAATTCAAAGAGTCAATTGCCAAAAGGGGCTTGAATTTGTCTGAAATTTCTTGTGTACCATTCACAGTTGGTTGGTATGGAGAAAAAATCACAAGGAGAGCCCTTAAAGTGTCATGCTTCTATAGGGATGAATCAGTAAATATTTGGGCAAGGCCTATTGAAGGAATCACATTACTAGTTGATGTTGATTTAATGAAGATTATTATGTATAATGATAGATACAGGGTACCTATGCCTAAAGCTGAAGGTACAAATTTTCAATCTTCAAGTAAAGGGTCTAAAATAGTTGCTACATGTAACGTATCAAATATTGGATTTACCATAAAAGACCATGAAGTGAAATGGGGTAATTGGGCATTTCATGTTGGGTTTAATGCTAGAGCAGGAATGATTATATCAACTGCTTCTATATTTGATGATAAAAAACAAAAGTATAGGAGAGTGATGTATAGGGGTCATGTGTCTGAGACATTTGTTCCTTACATGGATCCTACATTAGAATGGTATTTTAGGACTTTCATGGATGTTGGGGAATTTGGTTTTGGACGTTCAGCTGATAGCTTGCAACCCAAGGTTGATTGCCCGGGAAATGCGGTGTATATGGATGGTTTTATGGCGGGGCCTAATGGAGAGGTGCAACAAGTACCAAGGGCTATTTGCATTTTTGAGAGACATTCTGGTAATGTGGCTTGGAGACACATGGAAATCAACAATCCCACAAAATTGGTAAGGTGTCATATATTATATTTTGTTATACTCCATTGGACTTTAAATATATGATCTTATTGACAAAAATACGAGAATTAATAAAGCTAATAGTGATGTTAAATTGATTGACAATTGGTATTATTTTATCAGGTTTTCTATTTAGGAGGGAAAACTAATTCATGTTTTCATAATAATACTTATTACATGTAGAAAAATATGTAACATTAAGGGTTTGTTGGTTAAAAAATAATTAATCTAGTTGAAATTTTGAAAGAAAAAAAGTCCTATAAAAAGGCAAAGAAAAACCTACAAATGCTGTTATATTTAGGGATGAAAGGAGCAGTAGATTTTCATTTTCAATTGATGTTGAAACTATTTGAAATATATAATCTGTTTGGATTGATATATTTCTATTAGCATAGGAACTTATGAGACTTTACGAGAGTTTATGGAATTACTTTATAACATGTTCATAAGTTGTTTTCAATTTATTTTCGCAAATTCTTTAGGATAATTTATAAAACATTTTACAGCTTATATAAAACCAGTTTGATTTTATTTTTTCTTAAGAAAATAGTTTAGACTTTAGACATAAACATTTATACAACAAACATTTGTGCTATAAGTGCTTGATTTAATTATTTATCCAAAAAGGGTCTTAAGCTGTTTTTCTTTGGAGACATTTGATGTATTTTTATTTTTCTGCAGATAAGAGATGGAGAGGCTGATATAACTCTGGTGGTCAGAATGATTGCTACTGTGGGTAACTACGATTATATTCTTGATTGGGAATTCCTGAAAAGTGGCAGCATAAAAGTTGGGGTAAAATTCTTGTACCACAATTTTAACTTAGATTTTATTTTTTGAAAGACCTTACAGTTTATATTACAATAGCAAAATGATAAATTAATGTAACATACGTTTAGTTTTAAGTCAAACAAAATGCACTTATCCTAATTTCCTAAATAGTTTTGTATTGTCATGCATAGGTGGCTCTAACAGGTGTACTAGAAATGAAAGCAGTGCAATATACACATAAAAGTCAAATAAAAGAAAGAGTATTCGGAACCTTAGTGGCAGAAAACACCATAGCCAATTATCATGATCACCTTGTAACATATTATCTTGACCTTGACATTGATGATAATGCAAACTCTTTCATCAATGCAAAGTTGCAAAAGGTCAAAGCCAGTGGCTTTGGAACACCAAGAAAAAGTTACTGGACGGTTAATAAAGAAGCAGCCAAGAGAGAAGCTGAGGCTAGAATTCGGCTCGGCTTAGAGCCAAATGAGCTGTTAATAGTTAACCCTAATAAAATGACAAAGTTAGGTAATGAAGTGGGTTACCGGTTGATTAGTGGACAACCGGTTAGTTCTTTGTTGGATGATGATGATTATCCACAGAGAAGAGCTTCTTATACAAAGTATCAAGTGTGGGTTACTCCCTATAATAAGTCAGAAAGATGGGCTGGAGGGTTCTATGCTGATAGGAGCCGTGGAGATGATGGCTTAGCCGTTTGGAGCCAGAGGTAACATTTGTTTTTACCTGCATTTAAAAAAGTTAGTAGTGTTATTTTTTTGGGATAATACTTGGGTGATATTGTGGTTGGTGACATTGGTCAACCACAATGTCACAAATGTATAAAGAAAGAAAAAAAAAATTATAAAAGAGAAAGAAGAAAGACACTTGTCACATTGTGGTTGACCATTGTCATCAACCACAATATCACCCAAATGCTATCCGTTATTTAGTCTTTCAGGTACGTCAAATCTTAACACGGTATACCATTTTTACTATCGATATTATTGGAATGGGAGAGAGAACAAACAAGAGAGATGAGCATAATTTAAAACTCAAAAATTGTATAAAAATATGGTATTTGTCAAAAATATTTCTTTAAAAAAGTCTTGCCAAAAATTGTAGATTTATATATGAATTCTTTAAAAAAAAAAAAATCACTTTTTATTTTAGATAATTAGTGATTTGATTTAGATCTACAAATTTTACTCTTACTGAAATTGATTCTTGTAGTACTCATTTTAAGAGACTAAAATGATAAGTTCTACTTATTATATGGACTTATTTCAATGGAATAAATTTTGAAGAGAATGAAACAAAACAATGAGTATAAAAGTAAAAATTAAAAATTAAAAATATTTTTATAAAGACTTAAAAAATAAATGATATATTTTTATGTATCAAATTTTTTTTTGTTTAAATTGAGGAAGGGTTTTTTTAATAAAAAAATTGGGAAGGGAGAAATTTTTTTTAATTCAAGTGGCAATGATAGTCATTTTACAAATATTTCAGAGAAGATTCGAACTCGGTAAGATTAAGCTCTTACTAACCTAACACCTCAAACCTTTCGAAAAAACCTAACACCTCAATTTTATTTTTTTTATTACTTCAATTTTCATCTTTATGGTAATTCTACTTAATTAGGATATAAAAGAAATTAGTGAAAGTTTGTCTGTATAGTAAAAAAATACTATACTGTATAATATGTTGTCTTCTTGGTCAATATTTTTAATGAAATAAGAAAAATTCAGCTTATTAATCAAATTCTATCTATTGCCAAACTTTGAATTGGAGAAACAGGAACAGAGAAATTGAGAATACAGACATAGTACTGTGGCACACAGTTGGTATCCATCATGTTCCTTATCAAGAAGATTTTCCAGTAATGCCAACAGTTCAGGGTGGTTTTGAACTCAGGCCAGCTAACTTTTTCGAAAGCAATCCATTGCTTTGAGTATAAAGTACAGCTTAATGCTTCTGTACCAAAAAAAACAAAAAGTACAGCTCAATGCAAGCATATATATGTTCAAATATACACACAATGATAAAATTTAGGCTTAATTGCTCTTTTGATCCCTTAATTATTTTATATGATAACGCTTCGGTCCCATAAGTAATAACAAGTCAATTTGAGTCCTTTAATTTTATTTTCGTTACACATTTTAGTTAGGTTTAAGTTATAAAACGTTAATGTTGTACACGTGTCATCTTGGTATTGACTTTGGAAATTATTTTCTTTTTTTCCTTATCTTCGTCAAAACCTTCATCATATTCATCAACTAAACACAGAAGAAAAGAACCCAGAAAAAACAACTTCTTCATCTCAACATAACATTCATCAACTTTCACAAAAAAATCCAGAAAAGTCATCTCTCTCTGACCCTCTTTCTTCCTATAAACCCTTTCCCTCTCTCGGATCCATTCCTTCCAAAACACAAATTGAAGATTTCATACTTAAATTGTGATTTAAATCCCTTATTTCCAATACAATCTAACTCAACCCAATTGCGATTTCAATCGAACAAAATCGTGATTTCAATCCCAAACCCTTCTTTCTCTCTGTAAAAACCCAATTCATTCTTTCCAATACAATCAAACTTAAATTCAAATCGCGATTTCGTATTTCTGTATGAAAACAAATCAATTGTTATTACTGATGAAAAACAACAACGGTGGCGGCGGCGGAGATTCTGCCATTGCGGCGGCTGTGGAGGATGCTGAGTCATGTTGCAGTAATGATGAATATTGTGGGTGGCGCAGGATAAGGATGAAGGTACTAGTAGTGGTAGAGTGATGAATAGATTATGCAGAAACTGTGGGGAAGGTGAATCGTGTGTTTTGATCATGTTTTGTAGACACCTATGTTTGTGTTCAATGTGTGGGGTTATGGTTCTTACCTGTCCTACTTGTGAATCTGTTAAATCTGCTACTCCTCTTAATGTTAATCTTGATTAATTGGGAGATGGTAGGTTTTTTATTTGGATATAATGGGAGCAGTTTTATTTTAGTGATTATATTATGTTAGTTTTTTTTTTCCTTCTGGGTTTGTTTGAATTATATGATGAATGTACGAAAGTGATGATGAAGATGAAGAATAGAAGGAATGGAGAAGATGAAGAAAAATTAAGTGTGTGTTTGGTTCATTTTTGGATAGAATTGATTCTGACAGAATGAATTATGACGACATAATTGATTTTGAGAGAATTGATTTATGTTTAGATACAATAATGCAGAATTGATTAAACAAATTGAATGTTGTTTGGATAGTTTTTATCAAAATTGATTTTGAATGTATAATTACTAAAATAGACATAACTAAATTCAAGTAAATGTGCATTGTTGAATATATATGTAGATCAATATTAAATGTAGATATATTATTTAATTTAAATAAATAAATTTTCTATATATTAATTTAAAGCATAATAAATACGATCATCAAACTAATTTTTTTACAAAATATATTTAAGTTAAATAATACTAGAATTAGTTGCAAAAAATATAAAATATAGCGTAAAAGAAAGGTAAAAGAAAAATACACTAAATCTGAATGGGGACACCGTACAGGAAAATCCAAAACTTGGTAACTCATGACCATAAACATTTTTTGGGGGCTAATTTGGTTGGTTAAGTTTTCTTATTAAATTTGGTTCATCAAATTAATTACAAAGCTAAAAGAAGGAGAATTGATAAAAGACAATAAAGAAAAATAATAGGTTTTAATAATCAAAATATTAAATTTAATGTAGAATTGATTCTAGGAAAGCTAAAAGTAGGAATTGTAGCTTTAAGGATAATTGCTTTTGGAGGATAGAAACAATTCTTAAAAGCCAAACCAAACATCATTGGAAATTCAATTTTTCACTTTTGAGGATTGTAGAAGCACTTCTTTATGCCGAAAAGCCAAAACAAACAGGCTCTAAGTGTGTGTTTGGTTCCGAGGTCATAAAAATTGATTTTGATAGAATTGATTTTGAATGAATTGATTTTGATCAAAAGTGAGTTGAGTGAAATTGATTTGTGTTTGGATACATTAATATGAAAGTGTTTCTTATCGGTGTATGTTGTTTGGATAGTTTGAATCAAAATTAATTTTAAATGTATAATTACCAAAATGGGCGTCATTATAATTATAAGTATTTATAATTAGATTTCATTTCAATTTTATATAATTACTCAAATTTAATTTGTATCATTAAATTTAATAATTTATAATTGTAATAAAATTAGTTATTTATAAAATTGTTTTGACAAAATTATTCATAGATTATTT
>Ga0228710_1004025_pt1 | contig 23233 bp, 15 predicted proteins | sample MedpolnodulmetaG_FD_177995 | JGI IMG/M metagenome (GOLD analysis project Ga0228710, IMG submission 177995) | Root nodule microbial communities from Medicago polymorpha collected in Santa Monica, California, United States - pink nodules | ecosystem: Host-associated > Plants > Roots > Nodule...
AATAGTACTTTGATTATGGATCCTGCACACTTGAACAAATTGTTTAGCATATCCAATTGATTATTTTTAATACCTTGTTATTGTCAAAACTCAATAGGTGACTTGTGAAACACCCTTGTTCCAACAAATTATCCAGCCCAACCTATTTTTTTTGGATTTTTTGGGTGGGTTTGACCGTATTTTCTGGGTTGACCCAACATATGTACACCCCTACTCCTCTTCATCACTCTCCACCTCAATTACAACTGCTTCATATATAAGTGGGATTGTCTTACATATCCCTCACACACGAGTTTAGCCACATGTTGCCAATACTAGCTTAGGATAGACAAGTATGATGGGTCACCAGGATATCAATCCAAATCAGGTAACTCCTCACCAACATCTAGTAAGTCCTCAAAATTAATGTGTTCCTTTGCCTCCTCCTTAAACTTCTGAAGTTGGGGTGCCTATCCTCAAGTTAGGGTTGGGGGTTAGGCTATAACTTTTGAGATAGTATGGATCCATCACATATGTCACCCGTGCTTACGCTCATTCTCAACCGACCTTCCGCAATTGCCCTCTCCAACTGCTCTCGCCTAGCTGATAATTGGAAAAATAGTAGCTTATAATGTTGCATTTATCCCACATAATGAACAAGAAACTGAGTGAATGCATGACCGAAAACAACTAATCAGTGCCTATTTAGGATTTTATGGTTTTAATTAGGTTTTAGAGTAGTTTAATCATTTTGAACTAGTAATTCTTCTTTTGGATGTTTGATGGAACACGGTGAAGAATGACATTGAAGATATCAGGAGCTACAACTTGGAATATAAGATGCATCGCTGAAGATATATGAAGATGTAGCATACTAGATCGCCAGTCAGGTTGTACTATTGTACGAACTCGTTGTGGCCCTTTTACCTTTGCTTAATGGTCAAGTTTTATGAGTCAGCGCCAATGATTGATGGTACGAGGAAGAAAGGAATATTCATGGAGTAGGTAGGATAATATATGGACAACTTCTAAGGGAAATGACAAAAGTGTGCAACTTGTAGTGGTTGAACTTGTACTATAAAATGGATAACAACATGTTAGTGTCAAAGGTCCCGGATTTTATGTTTGTGAATTGAACGACCAAGTCCAGCTAGGGTTGGTAGCACTAGAGTTCTTACTTCATCTCATATTATCCATAGATGAACATGAGAGCTAGTTCTTAGTGATATAGACTTATGATTATTTAGATGATACTTCAAACTCACCTCTTTCCTTCTTGGATTGTAATTCTTCTTTAGCTATATTATATTTATCCATTTGGCTTTTCATGTTGTCGTTTATGTTTCATTTCATCTTCACCTATGTGATATACTTAGCTTAAGATTTATAAAGCTACAACTTTGTGATTTTTTCAAACAAACTATTTTAACTCAAAATATTTAAAAGAAAACTTGATCTATTTTCATTTTGATGCTACAGTTCCCTGATACCAAAAGGGTATGGAATGGAAAATGTTTGTTTGATATGAGTTACGTCCCTATGAACCGAAATGTGATGACACTAGTACTAGATCTCGGTGGATCTTGAAAGAGAGGAGATCTAACAAGGACTCATATCATACGCCAAAGGCTCAACATAATATTACTTCGGTTAAAATTGATGATGACCTAACCTAGCAATTCTGCGTGTTAAGATTATGTGATTGTACTCCGAAAGGAAGTTTTCATGTGCTTAGCATGATGGTTGAGTGAAAAATCTCGTAGAGTCATTTCAGCAAACACTTTCAGCAATAAAAAAAAACATACAATGTCTTCAATCCACTTGTAGAGTCATTGTAGAGAGAGAATAGTTAGTTTATATGTATTTTAGTCGAGTTTTGTAAAGAAATTGTTCAAAAATCATAAAAGAACAGAAAAAGGAAAAAAAACCTTGAAACCATGGAAATCCACCCGAACCACACAACTACGTGTCTTTTATGCTATTAAAAGTTTATCACTAATTATGTTTGGGGCATATTTGTTATGGATGTTCTAACGAGAGAAAAAGGAGCAAGGGGTGAAGAAACAAATGAGTCAGCTACTGCTAATCTTGCATCGCGGGCTATGAGCCCCATATTACAAAATACTTTTGAAAAGCAAGGTGTTCGCTACTGTCAATCTTGAATCGTGGGACATATGCTCCACAACGTGAGATTGGAACAACATGCCAAAGATGAGCTCACGGTCTATCTCGCATCGTGAGATTCGGGCTCACATTGTGAGCCAGCTTCCCCTAAAATTTATGCAAAAACTTGCCTATAAATACCAGGTGCATATGTTAATGGAAAAACACCTTTTGAGGATTAGGCAAAGGCAAAAACACGATTTTGGAAGGATCAGAGCTACTGGAGCCGCTGAAGAGGCAATTAATGATTAATGAGTAGCTGATCCTCCTTATGTTAGGTACTGAAGGATAGGGGTGTAAGTGGTTCGGACAAAACCAACGAAATTGAAAGTCCAAACCGAACCAAACCGAAAAAATATCCGACCTTGTTTGGATCGGTTTGAAACCGATCCGAACCAATTGAAACCGATCTAGTTTGGTTTGGTTCATGGTTTTTCATTTTGAGATCCGTGAAACCGATGAACCAATCCGATGATAACCATATTCCTTATTTTACTTTTATTATCCTACCTCACACAAACTTATGGTTAGACCCAAAATTAAAGTCCAACATAAAATACTTTTGAATCCATTCACTTTTTCTCATCATGATCTTCATCTCATCTCATCAGTCAGACTCTTTCATTTCTACTAATAAAGAAACCTTAACCGTCAACCACACCAAACCCATTGTTCATCGCCACCGGTCACCGCTGAGATCGTTAATCTCTTAGTAGTCTTATCATGTTTGTGCCATTGATTTATACCCATTATATTTTATTGTTTTCCATGCTCATTTTCTTTCCATGTTCATTTTCTATGCCATTGATTTATACACGTTATATGTCATTGTTTAGTGAAGATTAGAAAAAGCCATTCAAAAAAGAAAGCATTGCGATTTGCGATTATCTTAGAACTATAAAATGAAATAAAACTAAAGAACACCGTAAAATTTTGATCGCGTGTGATGTGTATCGATAAAAATTGAAAAAAATTATAAAATATATATACTACTCAATAAAAAGTGCATCCCTATAAAATTTTCAAATTTGCACGCATAACTTTTTATTTGTTGGTTCAGAAATAATTTTATAAGTTTTAGAGATTTAAAAATATTCGAGATTAACACTAGTCAATGGTTAGTGTTCTTACTACGTTTATTAGTTATAAAAAGCTATTTGAAAAATAGAGAACATGAAAAAACAAAATATGAAATACAATCATACAAAGTTCTATGAAATATTTTGTGAGAATATGATTTTTTTTAATTGTATTTTTAAACAAACCGATCAACCGAACCAATCCAAACCGATTAATTTGGTTCGGTTTTTTTTAAAACAGTGAAAACCGAACAAATCCAAACCGATGAAGGTTTCATCAGTTCAGACATTTTTTTGAGTGAAAACCAATCCAAACCGAACCGTTACACCCATACTGAAGGAGGAAATTTCCTATAATTGTTCTATTATGTAAATTTAAATTATTTTATGAATTTAAATCGATTACTTTGCTTTTTATCCAGTTAATGTTGGTCTTAATGAATTTTGCGTGTGTACAGATGTCCATGAATTGTAGGCCACAATGAATACTAACCATAACCTTGTTGTTTGAACCTGTTTGAATTGTTCTAATATTGATTAGATTTAGACATAAACTAATGATGATTGTTGATGACGAAGCATCATATTATATTTTTGGTTATGTTTTTAGTACTTTTCGTTGCATTTGAAGACAAATAAGATGAGTGTTATAAGAGTTGTCAATGATTTGAGGAACATATTTTATTGTTTCACTCGAGTCGTTGTAATTTACTTTTATTCTAAATCATTCAACTCTATATGTGTTTTAAGTGTTTTGTAGTGAGAAATAATATAACTTGACAAATCAAGACATCAAATGAAGGATCAAGGATATGAAGATTGAAGACTAGTGGTTCTTATATAAAGTGAAGAAAGTTCATTTCAAGTTCCTAGGAGTTTCCAGATGGAAGAGCGATTGAAAATGAGACGAAAACACAAGAATTTGCACACATAGGCTGCCTCCTGTGCACAGGCCATGCGCCCCTGTGTTTTTTCGGGCAAAAGCTGTATGTTGCTTGTTTTTCATGTTGGATCGATGGAAAAGCCCAGTTTTTTCTCTTAAACCCTAAGTAATCATACACTATAAATAGTGACCCTTGCACACATTATTATTTAGTTAGAAAGCTAACAGTTCAAGGCAAGAGTCAAGCATCAGAGTTCTAAGGCAGGTGATCTCCATCCTCCTCTTGTTCTCCCTAGGGTATGTTTTTCTGTTGTTTTTTGATGATATATGTTGTCACATGCAAATAAACCTCTTTGATTAGGGTTTTAAGATGAACCCTTTTTATTTGTTGGATTCAAATAATAAAGTTTATATTCAGTTATGCTTTTCTTGTGTCCGATTGAATTCGTTCTTGCCCATGCTTAATACTTTTTCAACTAAGAATCCATATCGATAATCTTGAAAATTAATCTGTATAAAAATAGTAGGATTGACGACCCAAATATATTCTATGTTTTATGTCAAATCCAATTGCTTATTTCTTAATTATAGTTAATAAAATTAAGTATGAAACTTTATAATTTCTAAATCCTCCTTTCGGGAACGCCGTAATTTTAACTAGGTTAACTTACCACACATGTTGTCTTTAGAGTTAATAGGATTTCTAAATCCAGTTTCTTAAATCATAAGAGACACCGCATAACTGATATTTCTTTAAGTTAATTCTAACAGAGATGAAGTGGGGATTCAAGGATTCCCTAATCGTCGTCAAACCTTTGAATCACAAACTTAATCTTGCATTGGATAAGACAATTAAACCATGCAACCCTTTCCTAATCTCTTTTAATTTCACTCTCTAAAAATAAGTTTTGCTAGTTGCTAAGTTGAACGACAATCCTTGTGAAGAACTTATTAGTTTATTACTTGTTAGGATTTGACGCACTTGCCAATTTCGCACATCATTTCTTATTTAATCCGACGTTCTTAAACCTTCGAGGGTTATGGGCTTCATCCAAACAATTTAGGGTGAAAAATTAGACATGGCCTAACCTCTCTCTAACTATCTATTTATCTATCTACATATTAAGGAATTAAAACCAATTAATTTATCACGTGCAAGCCCCCCGTTACAAATATCTTAATCATACTCGCAATGGCGAAGTTGAAACTAGACAATCTCTGCTGAGATGAATCATTTGTGAGTATGATTACTTGTCGACCCACCAATACACTTGTTTGTATTTTGTCATAATATAATGATTTGTTTAAGATTATGTAATCTGAAATGATAATAATTTTCAGATTATACAATCTAAACCTGTATGATACATAGGAAAAAAACAAATTAATCAACAAAAGATTGACTAAATGCGACATAACCTTTTGTTTGAGGGTTGAAAGGGATGATGGACTCCACCAAGAAAACTTCAATGATGGGACAAAATCAATAGAGAGAGAAAAAGAAAAAGTGAGAATACAATATAAATATTAGAGAGAGTTATGCCAAAATAATTGTAAAAAGATTATTTCTGAAATTGTGGGGGTGAGGTAAGTACATGACATCTATTCCAATCCTACAAAGCCTCAAAATAAGTACAAATCCAACCAAAACCTAGAAAAAAAGTACACCGAATATCCAATAATGAAATAGACACTGTCAACACTAAGCGCACGTTAGCCCACTTCAATGAAAACCAGATAACCATGCGCACCTTAGCTTCCACCTAACCAAACTCATATCTATCTCTCTCTTTCTCAAAACCACTTGCGCTTAACACAAAATCTCTCTCTCTCTCTCTCTCTCTCTCTCTCCAAATTAGGGTTTTCTCCGCACACTCTGTCTTCTTCTCAAACCGATCCATAATCTCAATTCAATGCCTTTCAATTCCATAGGCAAATTCAACACAGTTTCAATTCGTTCAGTTACAAACCGATTTCACAATTCGATTTACTTCATCTGACCCATAGCGGCGTCGGCTTCCTCCGATGGCCCCTAGCCGGAGAAAAGGAGGCAGTAAAGCAGCGGCCGCCGCTGCCGCCGCTCGTCAATGGAAAGTTGGCGATCTAGTTCTTGCTAAAGTTAAAGGCTTCCCTGCATGGCCTGCCACGGTAACTGCTATTCAATTTTTGTATTTTATGCTTAAAAATTAGATTTTTTATGTTAATTGTGTAGTTTGGGATGCGTTTTTTCATATGTTTTTGGATTGCATGTTGGTGGAGTTTAGAATTATTGGTTCAGCGTGTTAAAAAGTTCATTTTTTTAGCTTAGTATGTTGAAAAGATTATTTTTTTCGCTAATTATGTTTAAAAGTTTAGATTTTTATGTTGATTGTGTAGTTTTGAATTCTTTTGAGTTTAGAATTATTGGTTTAGTGTGTAATTATTCATTAATTTTGTGGATCCTGATCTTAGACTATGGGTTTTGCAACTTTTATTGATTTATTGTTAATTATAGCAAATGGTTACTGTAAACTCAACTGGGGTTTTATCTGGGGAAGTTAATTTCTTATTTGTTTGGTAATTGTGATGAATTAGATTGAAACGGGTGACAATTGGTTGAAAACATCACCTGATTTGAGTTCACAATCACTATCTACCCCCTCCTCGGGAAAAGAACGATAATTAGTTGACTATATGCTTGCTAATACTTAAAATTTAAGGTAAAAATTCTTAAACTTTTTTTGTGGGTAAACAAATGATAATGATGGATTAAATAGTGAACTACATGCTTGGTAATCCTGAATTTAGGGTAAAACTAAAAATCTTCTATAAGACTTTTTGGGGGTAAGCAAATGATAATCATGGGTTAATTTTTTTTGATGTCCTTGACTTTCGCACGAATCAGTAGTTAAGGGAATTTATGATTTATTGGAGTTTTTTTTTTTTTTAGTGATAGAAGCTAAAATATCGCTATATATCCTTGCTTGTTTCATAGACTAAATGAAAAGTGAGAGAAAGATGAAAGCATGAGTGTGTCAGAAGAAGAGTGCAAGACTTACCTTCAACTTTCAATCTGGAACACCATCAATGCGTGTTTGCATTCATGGTGGAGAGGTTGATTATTGATTTTGCCTCCAATTCTTTGTTTGACTTGAAGTGACAAAAAGTAGTTTTGGTGTCTGGTTGTCAAATTTGCACAAAGTTTTACACCAAGCTTCCTTTTTAGAGTAAAAACGTGAAAGCTCAAATTACTTCACTTCAAATTAAATTTTAACCAAATTAATTATTCAAAATTAAATTCATTCAAATTCACGTTTGTTTTTGTTGATGCAAGAGAATATTGGCTTTTGGTTAAAAAACTGATTGGAAGAAAGTGCTTTTTTGTTTTTTCTCTTTGTTGATATACCATTTGACATTTCAAGTTTGTTGCTTGTGGCAGGTCAGTGAGCCGGAGAAGTGGGGTTACTCCACTGATTTGAAGAAAGTGCTTGTTTTCTTTTTTGGAACCCAACAAATGTAAGTATGCTCTTACATTTGAAATGAAAATATAAAAATCAAAAACTTTAGCTATGAATTTTTTTATCATTTTCAATTTTGTAAGCAAGCCAGTTCAAGCCTAGTTTAAGGGGAATGTGAATAAGGTTTCCCTTCTTTACTGACATTATTTCTCGGAGCTTAACTAGGGTGATATGCATATTATGGCTTATGGTGTTTATATGCAATGCTGTTTTCCCTTTTTTAGTGTGCACAATTGTATTATTTGAGAACACATTTTCGTTGTTTTACCCAAGTATGGCAAAATATTACGGTTGAGTCATCATACAATACATCGGGGGACAATGCTTAATTACATGGCATGCATATAGTTTACTATATTTTAATGGTAGCAATAGTTTACTGTGATGTGTTCTTTGTTGCGGGAGTCAGCTTGTCGGACAGTTAAACCAGATTTAAAATACCAGCAGGATACAGTTTATATGTCTGTGACTATTTTAGTATTCATTTTAGGTTATCAATTGTTGGCTTACTTTTATGAGGTAGTAGTAGAAAATACGATGGTCAATTTTTACGACTATTTTAGTATTCATTTTAGCTTATCAACTATTGGCTTACTTTTATGATGTTGTAGTAGAAAATATGACGGTCAAGAGATTCCTGTCTCATTCATTCTCAATCCTTCAGCTTATTAAAACCATGTAATGACATTACTGACTTATTGTTAATAGGGATGCCTTAGGTTATTGATCGGGTCTTTAAGCTGTGTTGTTGAGTATTTATGAAGATTTTGTCTTTAAGCTACGCCTTTTGAGTATTGACAGTTAGAATATGACTTTACTACTGTTTTTTTTAATGGCCATTACTACTGTCTACTAAAGAGACAAACCGAAAAAACTATTTCTGAATCTTAGTTATTCTAATGCTACAAGTTAAGTGAACTCATACTTATAGACACAGTGAGACAGTTAGACTTAGTAACTAAGATTGCTGAGTGGTGTCCTAACAGAACAACTAACAGCTATAATACATACAACAGAAACTGGAACCAAATGCATAAGTTCACAGTCTAACATTCGCTGGATCTGAGTTTGCCAGCAAAGAGACAGAGCAAGCGGAAACAGTTGAAAGTAGTCTAGCTTGCATTCAGGCAGGCGACATGAGGAAATTGGATCTGGCTGGAGAGGAGGTTGCAATGTAGGAATCTCCATGTTTTCTGCCAAAAAGGAGGAAACTGTGGAGGATCCTTAGGCTTGGAACTAGGCTTCACAGGCTCTGATTATCATATTAGAAGTCGATACCTGAGAGAAAAGAGTGAGAAACCGAGAAACCGTTTCCTAATTGATTATCTTTCTTCATATTTGTAAATTATAAATTATAAATTATATGGTTCATTTACTCGGTCATAGTCAGTAACTAGCCAACAGTGCTGAGTTGTAATCCTAACTGAATAACCAGCAACGGTAACCACATGGAAGGGGAACCAGAACAAGATACATAAGCTCACATACTCTAAACATCTACTAATTTTTTTCAAGTTTATTTTTTGTTTTTAATATGGTAGCTGCTGCAGACTCCACTGTACTTCAGATGCGGCATCTTTGGCCTGCTATTTGGTGCTTTTTCTCTGTTTTCAATTCGTTACTGCATTTGGCAAAGTCATAACCTGATTCCGTCAAATTTGAATTGAAATTTTAAAACTTCAATTGAACATAGATCACTATTGATATGGAATTATTACAGCATTTTCTTATGATCATAGTTTTGAATACTGTATTTGATCATCAGATTGAACTAAATCACCTCATATAAATTGTCATGATGAAAAATCAGTCAGAAATTTCTCAACAGGACTTGAACCAAGAAAAGTGGCCAGCCTCTGGACTTATAAAAATGGCAGGTGGTTCATCTTGTTCCTCAACTTCAATACTCTTGCCTGAAATGGTCCATCATAAGCTTGCCCATGAAGGGCCAGTGACTACTGACTAGCCACTTTTTGATAGCCTAACTTGTAACTTTTCATAGCTGCTATTTGCCTGTATCTTTGCTGATGCCGGACTTGTAAACAAAAGAGACACTGGAGTAGGGCTAAGTTCTTTTGTTGACCCAATATGGTGTTTTTTAAATTCTAACCAATGTTTTCCAATGGCATCTGTTGCAATGTTTTTGCCTTTGGTTGCAAAACTCCATTCTCTCTCATGGCAGGCTGGCTTTTACATGACGTTGCAAAATTTCCGTTGTGACCATGACGTCCAAGGTAACCATGATGGAAATGATGCCAACAACAACTTCAAAGAGGATAATTAAAATACAGATGAGTCACACAGAACTAACCTGTTTTAAACCCTTAATACACCCAACTAACTGTAGACATCTCTGTCATCTCTTGCTCAAAAATCTCCAGTGCATGGCTAACACATGGCAATCTCAGTTTTCTTATTGTGTATTCTTTCTTTGGCGGACTGCATTTTTCTTGTTTTTCCATTCTTTATTTCCCTAAGCCCCTCCCTCATTTGCTGAGAAGATTTTGGAAAGAGAATGTAAAACGAAGAGATAATTTGAGAGAAATTTTTGAATTCTGAAGTCTTTGCTTACAACAACTGATTACAAGTGTACAATATTTATCAATCATGTTACAGTTAGATTACAACTGTAACTGACAATTATAACAATTAGAACTAATCTACATTAAGCTCGTCCTACAAACCTAAGTGAAGCTGCATATAGGCTTAGTATGTGAATCAATAAACTCAAGGACCAATCTGCTAAAAGTTTACTTCCTGCTTTGACAAACACTGGGTGTTTGTTTGTCAAGCTAACTCTTGGGGTTACTGTATTTGTGCACATTTGTCTCAGAGGGAAGTAAACCTTTCTGCGTCTTACCACCTTTCCTAAATGCCACTAACATTGTAACTCCACACACTTCCTTTTTGTTTCTCTGTAGCATAATATATTTGGCCAACCTAGCTTTAGTACTCTTCAAAATGTACTCATGATGGGTTCCTAATAGATTAGGCCATCCTTCTTAACTAAGTGCAGTTTAATCAGGTATTGAAATGCTACATGATTTGAGAGCCTTCCTTAAGCCTCATGATGGGGATGGCCTTTACTACTTGCGACTAAGATGAGGCAGGAGCATGTTCAATTTATTAATTATTTGCATGGACGATTAAAGGGAACCGTATCCATATCAACATAATTTATTTGAATTCCAATTGGGTGGGTAAATAGTTATGAAAATTCACGGGAAAAAGTTGTTTATAGTGGTAGAAAAGTATTTGGTAGAAAAATTTGCATTCTCAAATTTCTATTATTCATTTATTAATTTTAATAATTAGTTCTACATTTGTGATTGTATATTGATTCAGTACTAGTATTTTATTGTTTAGTATTATATTTGCATTTTTGATGAGTGAGCAGGAGTAGGGTTTCAATAGCTGCATTTGAGGTTGTAGATTTATGACGAATAATTGTGTGACATAGCATTGCAGTCTTGAACATCTGGTTATGCATACTTGAGGTTTTGAATTGATTGAGGGAAGTTCTATTGGACAACAGTCAGACCGGCAATGTTGTATGGTACGGAGTGTTGGACGGTTAAGAGTCAACACGAGAATCAAGTAAGTGTAGCAGAGATGAGGATGTTGCGCTGGATGAGTGGTAAGACTAGACATGATAAGATTAGGAATGACACCATTAGAGAGAAAGTGGGGGTAGCACCTATAGTAGAAAAGTTGGTAGAAAATAGGCTTAGATGGTTTGGGCATGTAGAGAGAAGACTCGTAGATGCCGTCGTAAGAAGAGTAGATCAAATGGAGGAGAGTCAAGTTAAAAGAGGTAGAGGAAGACCTAGGAAAACTATTAGAGAAACTATTAGAAAGGATTTAGAGGTCAATGAGTTGGATCCAAATTTGGTCTATGATAGAACACTATGGCATAATTTGATCCATGTAGCCGACCCCACTTAGTGGGATAAGGCTTGGTGGTTGTTGTTGGATGATTATTTAAGCAAATTTCAATTTTGAAACAAGCAGTTTATTTATTTGAGAATTGCTGCTTATTTTTTGCCATCAAATGATAATCAAGGTTGGATTTGATTGAATTCGTTTAGTGTTAAAAGTTGATTAAACCCTTTTTAAGGGAAGGAAGTAGTTTAAACGAACCTGATAGGGTAAATCGATAGTATGAGGAGGTGAAGTTTGAAAGTCTATGTCTTTGTTGGAGATCTGGTTGAAAGAGTGGCCATAGTTTCAATAATTTGAGGGCCTTATGGAAGACTCTGTGTTACAATGTAGACTGCTAGGTAGTTTGAGTACTGATAATAATGTTTTTCTTTCTTTCTTTATGATAAAAGTAATAATGAACTTATTTTGCAACTTTTGTTCTCTATCATCTAGTTTCCTACTTGCACATTATACCTTACATATTTTGTGTGTGCAGTGCTTTCTGCAATCCTGCTGATGTTGAAGCATTTACTGAGGAGAAAAAACAATCTCTCGTCAAACGTCAAGGAAAGGGTGCTGACTTTGTTCGTGCTGTGAAGGAGATTGTCGATAGTTATGAGAAATTAAAAAAAGAGAGACAACTCGGTGAAGCTAACTGTGGTGGCAATGTTGCTGATGCAAATGTTTCAAAGCCATTCAACTCATACAACAAGGATCAGACAGATGCTCCTGCTTTATCACCTACTTTACCTATGAAATCTTCAAATTCCGATATTGATAGCCATGGGTTGGTATGTCCGGCGGAGGATGACTCAGCTGCTGTATTGAAAGATGAATCTCATGATAACGAGGCATCAAAGGAGCTTACTGAGAATGTTGCTTCTGTACATTCGGCTAAGCCACTTACTTACTCTTCTCGAAAGAGATCCGCTGCCGACTTATGCCCACAGGGCTTCATAACAGATAGACATATGCCAGTACGAAAGAATAGAAGCTCATCACGGGTCCAACCCTTTATGTTTCCATGTAATGACAGTGGAAAGAATGCTGGCAGCCAATTAACCAATGCAGCCCAGGGTGCGTCTGTAAGAAGGAATAAACGTCTTAGGAGATCACCTGATCTTGCTGGTTGTAATGATTTTGATTCATCTGCTTTGGTCTTGAATGGTAGCATGGAGGACAAAGACAACAGCTCTGAAATTCTCACAAATGATTCTGATGAATTTAGTTTGAATGAGGGTAGTGCAATGGATTCAAATTTTAAACACACTGAAACTAGTGAATGCCCTGAAGAAGTTGAGCTGAACAAAGGCCTTGATCTTAAAATAAAGGGTGTGGTCAATAAGAAGAAAAGAAACCCAAATAGGAAGAGGGCAACCAATGATACTTCCAAGCCAACCATTAGAGTTGAGGAGGAACTTGGTGTGCGGAATTCCAGTCAAAGTTCCCAGAACATTTGCAGAAATTCCGAAGAGAGATGCTTTGAGCAAGATGGAGATGAACACTTGCCCCTTGTGAAACGATGGAGAGTCAGAATGGGTAAATCATCTTCCACAGAGGGAGAGCTCAATAGCATTCCACATACTCCAGGGAAAAGCTGCAAGGAAGATATTAACTCACCACCGCAGATGATAGCTTCCTCCAATTGTGAGAATGGAGGCTTTGCTGATGTAGGCTCATCTGTCCTGATTGGCACCATGGATAATGTTTCTCCTTCAAAGAATTTTACACCATGTTTTGAAAATCAGGTTTGTAATACTAAGAAAGATCAAACATTCTGCTCTGTGGACTGCGAAGCTGCTTTACCTCCATCTAAACGCCTTCACCGTGCTTTAGAAGCCATGTCAGCTAATGCTGCTGAAGAAGGTCAAGCTCATATAGAATCATCAGCCTCAAGAATGACATCAATTGCCACATGCTGTATATCTTCTATCAAGACAAGTCCAGATGTGGCCATTAATGATCATGAAGGTGGTGGTTTAGAGTTGCAAAAGTTTGATGCCTGTGGTGGTGGTGATTCTTCTCATATAATTGTGCATAGTATATCAGCTAATTCAAATCCGATGATTTCAACGGAGAATAAATTATCTAATCAAGTGGATGAGCCGTCAACCAGGTTCCAGCCACAAGAAACTGGCAAGAATGTTCTCCAATGTGCTGCAGATCAAATTGAAGAACTTAGTGATTTTGTGGTCAGTCACACTGCTAATGTGGATTTGAAAACTCAGGTGCATGGGGAAACTTATCCAAATCTTGATTCAAAATGTAATGAAGCTGAAAGCAATCAAGATTCACCTGCCCTGTCATTACCACCAAATATTGAAGGCAATATTATAACATCGAATCGTTCAAATACAACATCCAATGCATCAGAGCACAATGGAATAAACCTTCATTCTGTGGCAGATGTGATGAAGAAAGTAATTATTTTCCCTAATATTGATCCGCCTCGAAATGAGGTTGGTATTTCTGAGGGTACGAAGTGCTTGAAGCCAGCAGTAGATGATGTCAACAAAGCAAATGACATGTAAGCTTAGCAGTGGCTTTTTATAGTTCTTGGCCTTAAATATTTTTTGTACAAATCATCTTCACAGCGAAATTAGAAAACGAATGTAAAATAAAACAATCTTAATAGTATTAAACTAAACTTTTATGATATTTTGTTATATAACGTGGCTAGGTAGAATCATATTGATAGTTTGCCATGGCGGAATCCTAGTAAATTGATGTTTTTTATTCATGTTTCAGTGATAGGAAAATATCAAATGAGACCAATTAAAGAGTAAAAGTTATTTATGCTCCATTTCTTATATTCAAGAAAAAGCTCGTGACTGTTCTTTAATTTCAGGAGCCAGTTCGTAAAAGAGGTAAAATGTGAAGGACCGGAGGAGGATTTGAATTCTGTTTCAACATCTGACTATCTGGGTCAAAAGGCTGTTTCGGGCATTCGGTCAAGTCCATCCCTGACAGATGGGGGAGATTGCCTTCCACAAGTATCACCTCCAAACACGTCAATTTGCAATGTATCTACATCAGACAGCAGTAATATCCTTCACAATGGAAGTTGTAGTCCTGATGTACATTTGCACCAGAAACAAACTTTATCTGGTCCTGTCGATGAAAGTAAGTATGGATCTGAGGCAACTCAACAATCAAGATCAATGGGTAAGTCAACTGAAGCAGGACGTGCTGCTTTGTTGTACTTTGAAGCAATGCTTGGGACGTTGAAAAGGACAAAGGAAAGTATTGGCCGAGCAACACGCATAGCTATTGACTGTGCAAAGTTTGGCATTGCAGATAAGGTAATACAATTTTCTTTTTCTTTTTAATAATTCACTCTCTCCTACTCTGAAAATGCTCCGTTGTTGAATCTGAATAGTGAATACTTGTTGATTTAATTGGATCCACTTACATCCTTGATATTTGTCTATTTAGGATTTTTTTTTAATATTTTTTTTGACCATTGAGCCCATGAAATCCGAGTCTTCCATGTGTATTATTAATGTCATTGAGTCAAAGAGTATGTAGAGTAGATATAAAACTAGCTGTTATAGTTTATATGGTCCTGTATTTCCTATCACAGTCCTCTAGTTCTGCTGTGTTTCCATTTTGAGGGGAAGACAGGGTATTGGTACAAAAAGCATGGGTACAATTTAGTTGTCTCATGTGCACTTGTTCTTAAAAATGAATTGATTTTTATCCTTCTCCAAATATGAGCTCGAGGTGAATGGTGTGAATAAAAGTTGTTTCTGCATCCCAATTTTGGACTGTTAATACATGAGTTCAATATTGACAGTGAGTGTTTAGGTATGGATTCCATAAGGAGTATAGAATCATTTCGATTTATCAAGACTAACAATTTGGAGGGAAGATCTCTTGAAGACTGTTAATTGCTTGATGCATTGACCTGAGTCATCATACTGTTTTTCCATTTTTTACCTCCCCAATCATAAAAAACACAAGAGTTGCTTTGAGATTGAGCCTACTTTATATTTTTATTTTAGTTAGTCTTCTACAATATTATCATTGGTTTTTTTTGGCATTGTTTAGTTCTCTTTTCATTACGGCATTCTTGCTGTATGGGAGTGTTGTCAAATAGCAGCGCTATAGAATAGCGGAATTTGAATAAACTACTATTGTTCTGTCATATACAATTTAGTATTATGTTTTGTCAATTAGTGGCTATATATAGTAAGTGGTGGCTAGTAATCAAGGGAATATATAATAAAAAATATAGTTCAAAGGGTGTGGTATACCCTAGATAAAATGAAAAAGATTATTTTAGAGCTGCCACAACAACATACGATCTTAAGACTACAAGAAAAAAGACGAGGAGCTGTGTAAAGATGACATGTCACAAACACTGTAGTTTTTATTACAAGTAAATATAGATAGCGCTCTAGTTTAGAGGAAGTTGAACCATAGTAGTCAATAGCGGCCGCGCGGAGCGTAGCGGCGACAAACCGCTACGCTAATCGTTGTAGCGGTGCGGAATGAGATAGCAGCCGCTTCAGCGGATAGCGGCCGCTATTTGATTTTAGTTGAAAATTTCCAAATTGACAAATTTTTGTATGGTTTCCAAATTTCTAAATTGATTTTAGGGCATTTTCGGGATTTTCAAAACCAAATTGACTCAGTTGTATGGTTTCTCTGTTCTTTTTTTCTTCCTCTGTTTTCTTTTGTTTTATGGTTTCTCTTGTTATGATTTTTTTTATTTGTTCCTCTATCTTTTGTTTTTTGGTGTTTTGATTTATGAATGTCTCATGAGATTTGAGGGTTATATTTAATTTTATATTAAATATTATAAGTTTTTTTTTAGAAATATATAAGTTTGTTTATACTTTATACCATTATTCATGTAATTTGTCAAAAAATAATCAAATATCGGTGACCACTATTTTTCATACCGCTATATGCTATCCCGCTATCCCACTTTTGGGGTCGGCCGCTACGCACTGCTATCCGAGATTGACTACTATGAGTTGAACAAACCACAACGATCTGCAATTGACAATGTTGTGCTGTAGTCAGTAGTGGTCGTGCGGCCACTACAGGTGTTGCGTAACGTCGGGGCCCCTAGCTGCTGTTTTTTGGACAATTTTGTCATTTCATGCTAATGTATTTTTGCTTCATATCTAATATTAGTAACAATGAATTTTGGTTACTAGTTCTGAATTTGTCTTAAATTTTGTGTATTATTCTATTTTTAAGCTTTTATGGGTATGATACTATTTAGTACAATGTGTTGTCAAATAGTGGCTATAACTCTCTAGTTTAGAGGAAGTTGAACAACGCCGTACTGTAGTGAGTAGTGGTTGTGCGGGCACTATTGGTGTTACATAGTGTTGGGGCCCCTAGTTGCCGTTTTCTTGAACGTTTAGGTCAATTTCATGCTAATTTTTTTTTATTCATATATAATACTGGTAACAATGAATTTTGGTTATAAATTACGAATGTGTCTTCAATTTTGTGTATTATTCTATTTTTGAGCTTTTATGAGTGGTACTATTTGTGGTACTGTGGTATAAGTTGTGTTGTTTCCCTAAACTTTGACACAGTGGCTATACCACAACCCGCTATGCCGCGTGACCTCAGGTATCATAGAAAGATGGTTAATTGCTTGTGAAGTTATTAAAATTCGGTGCAAAGGTTCTTGATAATTGCTTGTGAAGTTATGAAGAATTTTCAATGCATTATACACCTGGTATGGCCAGAAATATCATCGTTCAAATCATGGTCAAAATGAGATCGTTAATGTTATACGGTTGTCGTTATAGCTACTTGTTTGAAACTCCCTTAGACCATAAAATGGATTTTACTATTTGAATACTGAAACAACTAAATTTTCAAATTGCTGTTTGTTTGCTGCTTTTATTTTCCCTCAATACTAGTACATTAATGGGACCCTTGGCTTTCTATTCACTGCTCCCAAATACAAAATATATTATTTTTACTGCAACTACAGAGGGCAAAATCATCATTTGAAATTGAATTTGCATAGTACTTTTATCTTTTTACAACAGACTTTTCTCTCAAACCATTATTTTTGTACAATTTAGTTTCAGATGTTTGATAATAGATTATAGTAGTAATAATTTTGTACTGCATATTTTCTTTACATTTGGTATTGAATTACCGGTTTCACTTGTACTGTAGAGAAATGGACCAAAGATCATTTATTTATCATTGATTTCCTTATTGAAGTGAAGACCAAAGATCATTCATTTATCATTGATTATAATAATTTTGTGCTGCATTGTTTCCTCATTTTTGGTATTGAATTACTGGTTTCACTTGTACTGTAGAGAAATAGATTGAAGATAATTTGTTTATCATTGATTTCCTTATTGAAGTGAAGACTAAAGTGGGCATGTTATAAATGTGGGAATTAAGCTGAAAGTGTTAGAAACTGGTACCGAGCACTATTTAATCGCAGAAACTGACTTTTATTGGTGGTAGCATATGTTCACAACAGAAACAGAATTACACACACCATTTGGAATGCAGAATTCACACATAAACTAAGGAAAGAGATAGTCTACTGTCACAAGAAAATCCATATCTAAGAAATTCTAGGGTCTTGGTCTCTTCTCCCTGCTAAGAGTTCAAGAGACTGGTCTTTCCCTCCCTCTCTCCCATAACCATTCAATAACTATCCCATAATCACTTTCTCCATTTATTCCTAACAATAAACATAACCGACACAATAAAAACATAACTTCCCATAACTGCCAATTAGTTTCTAAGGAAAGAGAGTCTACTATTACAAGGAATTTCCTATCAAAGAAATTCTAGAGTCTTGGTATCTCCCTTCCAAGAATCCAAGAGATTGGTCTCTCTCTCTCTCTCTCTCTCTCTCTCTCTCTCTCTAAAGAAGGGAAGAGATTGGTCTCTCTTAGAAATTGTGGTTGGGCCTTACACAACCCCCACACAACTGGCTTGTGAGATGAGGATTGCCCTCACATATAAACACATGTTCAGGCCATCTTTTATCCTCTGTGTGCGTGTGTGTGTGTGTAGATGGATAGACAGACACTTCCTATCTAAGAAATTTGAGAGTCTTGGTCTCTCCCAAGCATTCGAAATCTTGGTATGCAGCAATCAATATCCAGTCCCAAAATAAAATGCCTTTTGATTTTTTCTTCAGTTTTCCTATTTATTTGAAATTTGTCTAATAAGATAAATGCATGCTTAGTAACATAAATGCTTACTAAAACATGCTGGCTGTTGCTGATAACATAATAATTGCAGCCCAATATAATATAATAACAATACAATAAGAGGCTTAACCGAAAGCTTGAGTTCTAACCACATTGGAGTTTCATTGAGTTTGCTTTCCAAAATGTAGCTTTGAATTTAGACCTCAAATTTGGAATATGTACTGTTATTTTCTTCTGGAATCTGGGCATCAATGTGAGTTAAAATCATTGAATGGGCATTGCTGTTAATTCCTATGCAATTTTTTTTATTTTATGAAATTTACCATGTCTTTTATTTGATGCTGTATGCATATCTTTGGATGTTTGGCTGTATTGCAGGTCATGGAAATTCTTGCCGATAATCTTGAAACTGAATCAAGTCTGCATCGGAGGGTGGATTTGTTTTTTCTTGTTGACTCTATTGCACAGTTTTCTCGAGGTTTAAAAGGTAACTTGTTTATTGCTTTGCTACTTGAGTCTTGTTGACCAAAAGAGAAGAAAGAATAGATTGAAGCCAACATTTGATAATTAATTGATATCTAAGATGTCCGATTTTTCCAGGTGATGTTTGTTTAGTATATTCATCCGCTATCCAAGCAGTCCTACCTCGACTATTATCTGCTGCCGTGCCTCCCGGAAATGCTGCACAGGAGAACCGTAGGCAATGTCTTAAGGCAAGTTAATTAAGTTTCATTTTTAGTAGAGTTAAGTCTGCATGCTTTTATTTCTGACTGCTCTGTTTTTTATTATCATTCTTTGTTAACATTATCTTTTAACTTTTTATAGGTTTTAAGGCTGTGGTTGGAGAGAAAAATCCTACCAGAGCCCATGGTTCGCCATCATATCCGGGAATTGGATTTATATAGTTCAGTGTCTGCAGGTGTCTATTCACGACGATCATTAAGAACAGAGAGGGCTTTGGATGACCCTATACGAGAAATGGAGGGTATGCATGTTGACGAATATGGAAGGTTTGATTTTGTTAGCACAATTTTTTCTATATTATCATACACTGCTGGGAGTGTGGTTACTTAAACTTTCTTTTGATCTTGTAGCAACTCAAGTTTGCAGTTACCTGGATTTTGCATGCCTCGAATGCTTAAAGATGAAGATGACAATGAAGAGAGTGATTCTGATGGAGGCAATTTTGAGGCTGTCACACCTGAGCATAATTCTGAAGTACATGAAATGACTTCTATAATTGATAAACACAGGCATATCTTGGAAGATGTTGATGGTGAGCTTGAAATGGAAGACGTGTCTCCCTCTCGTGATGTTGAAATGAATTCATTTTCCAATGTTGATAGAGGAAATGCCACACAGTTTGAGAATAATATTCCTCTGCCCTCCGCCCCTCCACATCAGCTTGTGCCTCAATTTTCCGTGCCACCACCATTAGCCCCTCCACCTCCACCACCACCTCCACCACCACCACCTCCTCCACCACCACTTCCTATGCCACATCTTGTTTCATCTACCTCTGATCCATGCCGTACTGTATTTAATTCTAGAGGTCATACAGAATCACAGGTATGTTTCACAAATTTCGCTTAAGATTACTATTGTAATAATCAGTGGCACCAGGAGTTAACAACTAATGGGTGTCCTTTCTACTTGGTCCTTTTGCAGTGTGTGAAAGACAACCCACTTCACCCTATGGATCAGCCCTTGGCTGCACCGAGGAGTAGCCAACCTATTAGTAATGCAGTGCACCATCATGCCCCTGAATATAGGGAAGCACACATTTCAGAGTCTGATCGCTCTTTCAACAGTTTCCCTGTACCGCATCCAGTAAATTATCGACATTCTGATGGTGTTACTATGCATGATAGAGGGCACTCTATAAGGCCGCCTCGCCATGTGCCATCGAATCAGTTTTCTTTTGTTCATGGGGAACAGCATGCAAGACATCGAAGGGAGGTTCCACCACCTCCTCCTTACTCCAATAGGCAACATTTTGTGGAGAACATGGAGAGAGAACACTTCTACCATAATAATCACGAAAGATTAAAACCGCCTCCATATGATTATCGAGAGAGATGGGATGTCCCCCCACCTTATCCTGGTAAGATTGGAATAATTGATGCTTATTTTGATGATGGTAGTGTATATTCATATTGATTGGCCCTGTGATGGTTTTTCTTTTTTGTTGATATGTATATTGAAAGTAAGCTTTTTTTATTGGGTAGGTCCTAGGTATCATGACGAAGATATGCCTTCCCCATATGGGTGTCATCCATGTGAACCACCTAGAATACCAGATCACGGGTGGAGATATCCTCCCCGGTCAATGAATCACAGGAACACCATGCCATTTAGACCACCCTTTGAAGATGCAATTCCAGTTACAAACAGAGGTTCATCCTCCCTTACCATTATTTTTCCTCTATCATGATAATTCTCTATTAGATGATCTTCTTAGACCCTTCAACAATGGAAAATTAATGGGAAATTATGTTTGCATGTCAGGTCCAGGCTTTTGGCGGCCCAGGTGATAGTAACCAAGGATCCAAGTCTGGTATGCTTCTGATTAACTGTCGGGTTGTCCTTTAACTATTAGTGTTTGTGGTATTCATGTTTCCCTCCTTGATTGCTAGGTATACAGCCTCTTTTCGGCCTGAACTCTGGCTTTGTTTAGGAGGTGTTTATGGTCCATCATTCTGTACATGCAGGACTCCTTTGAGGAGGATTCAACATAATCTGCACAGGACATGTGAATGATCTACTAGATTTGTTGTACATATGTATTTTAAGCCTATTCTCTGCAGAATGCAGGGCAGGAAAAGTCGTTGTAGAGTTGTCAGAGAGGTGTAGCCTTAACTTATTTAGGTCGTGTCAAAATTTTCCACCGCCAAATTTTATAATTTATTTCATGAAAGCCCTTATAGAATTTAGATCAGTACATATATATGTATACATTTCAGTGAATATTTCCTGGAATTGTTGTTAATTTAAGGGAAACTTCTCTCTGCCAATTCAACTGCATTCTCCCATACATTGTTTGCCTGGGTATATACCAACTCAAGGCTGTGTGCATGGCCTGTTAGTGGTTGCCAATTCTTTAGATGTTTGAGCCTTCTTGCATAACCGTGTGGGACAGTGGTTTGATTTGCTTGTTGGAATGAAGATTGCTTTTCTGACATAGAAAAGTTCACAGCGACACAAGAAAATTACCTAATAGCCCCTAGCGGCAGTTGTAACCGGCGACAGTTAACAACCGCTGGCACCAGCGGCAGTCAACTGCCGTTCACACCAGTAAACAGAACTAGTGTAGTCTGCAATGGTTTTTCCATCTATTTTGGCATGTTTGTACCTGTAATTTCAAACGGCAATTCCGCATGAATTCAAACCGAAACAACAACATTAAGCAATCCCAAAGATCAACATTTTATAGTTTATCAATTAATCGGTAACATTACACAAAACCGATAATGCGTTAACGTTTTACAATTGTTTGAAATGCGTCAAATTTTGCACATTATGCAACACATTACACGTAAAGTACAAAGTGAATAAATAAATTATTGTTCCATTCGATATCATAACATATATAGCTGATTCTCAATAATACATGTTCCTAACTTATATAAATGACTCATTACATTACATTCGGGAATGTACCTTCCAACCACAATTATGTTACCTCTGAATGAGGTAAATTCAAACTTGCTAAGCAGCAGGAATCCAATATCTGACCGACATTTCTATTGTTCTATTCAAAATATTAAATTCTTGTTAGACTTTGTTTAAATGACGGTATTCAAGTGTCAAAAGAATAAGATCCATTCCTTGACACTTCAATACCTTCATTTAAACTCGCATAACAAGAATTGAATCTTTTGAAAGGAACAATAGAAATGTCGATTGAATGCTGGAGTCCTGCCGTTTAACAAGTTTGAATTACCCCATTCAGAGGAAGACAATTGTTGTAGTTGGAAGGTGCATTCGGAAATATACCTTCCAACTACAACAATTATCTTACCTTTAAATGGGGTAAATTCAAACTAGCTCAGCAGCAAGACTCTAGCATTCGATCAACATTTCTATTGTTCCATTCAAAAGATTTAATTCTTGTTAGGCTTTGTTTAAATGACGGTATTCAAGTGTCAAAAGAATAAGGTCCATTCCTTGACACTTCAATACCTTCATTTAAACAAGCCTAACAAAAATTTAATCTTTTGAAAGGAATAATAAAAATGTCGATCGAATGCTTGAACCCTGCCATTTAACAAGTTTCAATTACCCAATTTAAAAGAAGACAATTGTTGTAGTTGAAAGGTGCATTTCCCTACCTAATCACGATCTTCTGGCGGAATCAAACTTTTGATGATATCTTCAGTTGATCTCAGCAACGTACCTGCATATAGATCCACTGGAACATGTTGTGCTCCCAAAACATGCTCTTCACGTTTTCGTCGTTCTTTAATTCCACCCAAGTGAATGATACTCTCCCCTCGTCGAGCGTTGGACGTTTATACCGAACTAATTCCACCCTCCTTGTGTCTCTGGGGT
>Ga0228710_1004027_pt1 | contig 23224 bp, 17 predicted proteins | sample MedpolnodulmetaG_FD_177995 | JGI IMG/M metagenome (GOLD analysis project Ga0228710, IMG submission 177995) | Root nodule microbial communities from Medicago polymorpha collected in Santa Monica, California, United States - pink nodules | ecosystem: Host-associated > Plants > Roots > Nodule...
ATCATGGTATTCCTTTGAATGTTCTTGAGGATATGAAAGATGGTGTTAGAAGATTCTTTGAACAAGATACTGAAGTGAAGAAAGAGATGTATACTAGAGATCAAACAAGGCCATTGGTTTATAATAGTAATTTTGATTTGTATAAATCACCAGCACTTAATTGGAGGGATACTTTAGCATGTAAGATGGCTCCTAATGCTCCAAAACCAGAAGATTTGCCACTAGTATGCAGGTGAGTTCTTTTTTGTCTTCAACTTAAATGCTAAAGAGTCTCACGTTGGATGAGAGATGGTCTGAACAAGTGTTTATAAGTGGGGACAATCCCCACCTCACAAGCCGGTTTTGTGGGGTTGAGTTAGGTCTAACCACAAAATTTATGATGGTATGAGAGACTGAGAATAAGTCAGTTTAGTTCGTGAACCGCCATCACAGTATTGGGTTCTGTTTATTATTATTTTTAATAGTCCTAATATCAGTTAATAATAGCAATTTGGCACAATTCGGTTTGAAAAGGTACAAGTCAGTTTTTCGGTAAAGGTAGTCAAGGTTCAGTTTGAAAACACAGAATCGGTGCACCGAACTTTATTCTAGTTTGGTAAAAAAAAATCTTCCTAAACCAAACCATGAACAATCCTATATTCATCTACATAGCACCAGCACATAGAATTAAACACGTATTTGGTGTCCAATATGTGTCGGTGTTTTACAACAATCCTGTTTCAACAACCTACAGATTCCTAAATTATTATTGTGTCTATGTGCCAGTATTGTTTCTGGTGTTCGTGTTGTGTCTAGGATGCATGTGTTAACAGAAAGAATTATTCTGTCCGATGACTTCTTAGTGTTGAGTCCGGTGTTTGATTGTATGGTAATAAAAAGAGTATTGTAAGTTGAAACTGACTCCTAAGAAAGTGGAAACTGACTCATTAAATAATCAATATTTCTATTATGAGTGAATGTTATTTAGGCCTCCAAACTCTAAAATATGGAGCTTAATTAATTGCTTGGTGATTTCGTCTTTTTGTAGGGATATACTTCTGGAATATGGAGAACATGTAAAGAAACTTGGAATTGTACTCTTTGAATTACTATCAGAAGCACTTGGATTGCATCCAAACCATTTAAAAGACTTAGATTGTTCTGAGGGGAATTTGTTACTTTGCCATTATTATCTTGCTTGTCCTGAACCACATCTAACGATGGGAACCACCAAACATTCTGATAATAGTTTCCTCACTGTGCTTCTCCAAGACCATATTGGTGGCCTTCAAGTTCTTCACAAGGAAAAGTGGATTGATGTACCACCAATACCTGAGGCTCTTATTGTTAATATTGGTGATGCTCTGCAGGCAAGTCCTCTATAATCAAGAGTTTATGTTATTTTGTGTGTTGGATTTGGTGCTCTAACAATTATAAGGAAATGACTTGTGTTCCAAGGTATGTTGGTGCTGAATACTTTTTATAGCCTTATGTGATGAGGAGTATCATAAACAGTTACCTAAACAACACCTTATTTGCTATAATATTTCAATCCTGTGATTGTAGGGTGAAAAGCCATGTGCAAATTTGGTACTTCACAATAAAATTCTTATTGTATATGAAATGAACTTACATGAATGTAGCTAATTATAAATTATAATTTTTATTGAACTGCAGCTTATAACAAATGACAGATTCAAGAGTGTCGAGCACAGAGTACTAGCAAATACTATTGGTCCAAGAGTATCTATTGCATCTTTTTTCAGGGCAGGCCCTAGAGCACAAGAAAAGCTCTATGGACCAATAAAAGAATTGTTATCAGAAGACAACCCTCCGACATACAGAGAAACCACTTTTGCAGATTTCGTAGCCTACTACCATGCAAAAGGGCTTGATGGCATCTCAGCTCTTGAACATTTCAAGCTTTGAGTTGGATACGGTGTATTGAGCTGGTTTATTTAGCATGATAAATAATAAATGTGATAATAATTTTGGACTTGAAATTTGTGCTATGTTTATGTGTTGAAACTAATATATTGCTAAGTAGATTGGGTTTTGTTCTGAAACATCGTCATGTTAGGTGAAACTAGAATCTTTGTCATGTGAAGGTACACAAGGTAGATGTATGCTTTACTACAAATATTTTCTGTCTAAATTATCAGTGCATTTCTAGATAAAAAACTTGACAGGGATATCTTCCAAGATTTGTATATCAATCATGGATGAATCCCAACTGACACATAATTGTGGAGAATCTAATATCAACGATGTTTCAGTCAATGAATCAAATTCAAAGATTAGTATGCTATCCCTAAAAAAAAAAAGATTAGTATCCCTAGAATTGATTTACCAGGAATCCATGATGATCCTATTTTGAGAGATACAGTTGTGAGAAAAGTTCAAAATCCATGTGAGAAGAGTTTTTTTTTCCAAGTAATTAATAAATATTAGTTTCTGTAAACCGTAGAGGTCAATAGTTTATGTTAAACTTATCATATGTAAGACTTTTATTATTAAATAAAATAAGGCATTATTTATTATACTTGTTGTAAAATTAATAAAGTCCCTAGAATAGATAGTTCATGTGATGGAACATTATGTGTGATTTAATCATGAGATTACATTAACATAAAAAACATTATTCTTAAAGTATTTGTAGTCAAGTTTTAATACAAATTGAGATAATAATAAAGCGTAGAGACCATTATGTATGTAGACTGATAACCACATCTCATGGGTCATGAATATGAGATATTAAGTGTGTACGTGGGTATAAATATTAGGAGTAATATTTATACTGGATTGACCCATCGTGAGAATGCTACATAGTATGTTATGAAAGTGTCATAAGATATTCTCATAATGATAATGGTGTATACCACTCTTAGACCTGAAACCACTACGATCTCTAGATGTGAACTCAAGTGTTTTAATGGGCATTTGACGAATTATGTTGAGGGACATGAGTGTTCTAGATGAGATTTGTCTATCCTTCATAACAGGAGATATAACTTTAGACCTCTTGATGAATAATGACTGTAAAGTTGCATGACCATACGAATTAAGTCAATATGAGATATTTGACTTATTCATTATTCAGTATATTCCGTAATTAAGATATGTAAATATTGAGCTATACAAGGGTGACACAATCTATGTCTTTGTGTTGAATATAAATATGTGGACAAAGGAGTAATTTTACACATGAACATTATCATGGAAAAGATTTCGTCAGATTACTTGACATTTTTGTCACTTAGGTAACAGTGATGTGTTGCTGGTACCGCTCACTGTTTATTAAATATAAGATATAATATTATTGTTAACATTACAAGAACATATAGGGTCAAACACAATAGAACAGTCAAAAGGAGAAATATAAGCAAGGCTTATAATATGGGGTGCATTTAGCAAATGACGCTATTTAGTTAGCAAAGGTCGATGGGTTAATGACCTTACAAAAGCCCAATAATGATTACTTGACTTGCAAAGTATAAATAAAAGATTTTTGCTCTTCTCACAACACTTTTTGCGCACGCCCAGCTGATATGCCGAAAATACCCCTGTGTTAGTTAAGTCACACTGCGTGATTTAACTCACGCACCTTATAAGTTCTGCGTGACTTAAGTCACGCACCACTGCCTTGTGCGCGAGTTAACTTACGCAAGTTAGCCGGTGGTTAGAGCTCAAGAACACACGTTTTAAGGACGGTGGTCAATGCATTTTAATGGTTTTTACACTTTTATTTTTAAAGTTTTTTCATGTTTTTTGACCTCATTAAGTGCTATGCTACCTTAAACCACATATAAATACCCCTCCAAACTTCCCCATTTCCTCACACCATCTCACATTCTCACTCTCCTCCTTAATCTCTCCCCCTATGAATCTCCTTCTTTTCCTTCTTTTTTTCCTTCTTTATTTTGGTGTAAAAAGAGAAATAGGTCAATTCTAGGGATAAAAAGATGAGTAGTGAACAATTTTCTTGGGGAAAAAAGAACTAGATTGGGTAAAACTAAATGTGCAGATTTAGTTTTACTCTAGGAAAGCTGGTTTTCTTGTGGATTATATTTAGTTTTACCACATGAAGACTGGATTTCTTTTAGTTTTACCACCAGAAGCTAGGTTTTCTGGTGGTTTTTTTTTCCGCAGATTTAGTTTTACCCCATTGTAAATGTAATAAGAATTATTTTAATAAAATGATATTTTATATCTATTATTTTTGTTTCTTTATTTTTGTTAATTTTGCATTTATTTTATGATTGCGTATTGAATTAATAAATTTGAATAAAGTAAATAAATGAATTAGAATAAATTCAGCGTGAATTCAACATGTATATCAACTATATATGTTATCACATCAAATTCCTTCATATAAGACGAGTCATCACATAAAGAATGAGGTGCATTCCGTGACACTCATCTTATACGAAGGAATTCGATATCATAACTTATATAGTTGATTCTCAATAATACATGTTCCTAAAAATGTCATATCATTTCATTACATTACATTCGGGTTGCACCTTTATACTACAACAATTGTCTTACCTCTGAAATGGTAAATTCAAACTAGCTAAACACTAGAACTCAAGCATTCACCCGGAAGTATTATTATTCCATTCAAAAGATTAAATTCTTGTTAGGTTTGGTTTAAATGATGGTATTCAAGTGTCAAAAGAATGAGGTGCTTTCCTTGACACTTCAATACCTTCGTCTAAACCAGCCTAACATGAATTTAATCTTTTGGATGGAACAATAAAACTGCCGGGTGAAAGCTTGGGAACTGGCGTTTAACGAGTTTGAATTCCCATTTCGGGGTTAAACAATTGTTGTAGTTGGAAGGTGCATTCGTAGTGATTCTAAAAAAAGATTAAAATTTTAATCTCCGCTGCCCTTCGATTATCATGATTTCCCTACAGGAATTCAACTCATGTTTTGGATGAGATGATCAAAGGAACTTGTCGATTTCATCAACAAGATGTTATGGTGAGGAAAGATTATTACACATGTGATACATGAAAGTTGTTTATGTTTCTAATTCTAGTCTTTATTATAACCCTGCCTGCTAATTGAAGGGACTCACTTGGTGTTTTGATGGCACCAAATCCAGCAAAACCAAAAGAATGTCCAAAAATTCTCAGGTTCTTTTTATTGCTTTTACCATCATCATTGAAATTAAAAATAAAATTTACTGATATAGAATCCTTGATGTTAAGAGAATAATAACTTTTAAAGGGGATCTTTAGAGAATAAAACATTAATTCTCAAAAGTATCAATCTCCAATATAGCCTACAAACTATATATAAAAGGATAAGTAATAGAAACTCGTCATTTTAGTACTTGCAATGATGTTAGCAACTTACGTGGCATATTCAGTATACTCTAGGGAATAAAATAGCGTATTACACCTTCTGGTTAAACTTTGATTTATCAGGACCACTTTTCCCCTGAGAAATTGAGGGTAAAGATAAAGAAAAATGATGTATTTCATATATTTTGTGGACTGATTATTATTTTTATATATCTTAGGGTCTAAGTTGAAGAGACAATATAATACATATTATACCTCAATTTTTAACCTAAGATTTCACTGTCATATGTCTTTTGACCCAGAATATTTTTTGTCTTTTCAAGAAAAAATTCGGCAGAGAGGGTATTTTAAAAAACCTCATTTTTGGTTCGTTTTCGGGCTCGTTTTTTTTATTTTATTATTAGTCTTTTTTATTTATTTTATTTTTATTTTTATTAGTTTTTATTTTATTTTATTTCCATCTTTTATTTTATTTTTATTTTTATTTTATTTTGTTTTTTTAGGTTATTTTATTTTTATTTATTACTTAGAATATGTCTAAAATTTTACAAGTCAAGTGTCAACTTTCACATTCCTCTTTCAAAATTCAGCATTAAACACCATTCAAATCACCATCAAAATTCATTATACCAGTTTTCCATTTTCATCAACCTCTTCACCTATAAATATAACTCTCATTCCTCACTTATACTCACACCAAAAGTTCTCTTGAGTTGTTAAAGAACTTTTCTCTCTTCTCTCTCCTTTAGCTTGTGTTGACTAGCTATTCTTTTCCTCCTCTAATTATTTCTAACCCTTTGGGAAAAGTCCCTTCAGAAAAAGTCCCTTCGGTAATTTTGTCCCTTCGATTGCCCCTTCCTTTTATTTTCTTGCATTTTATTTCTTTTTAGCATTTTTTTCATTTCATTTTATTTCTATTTAGCATTTTAATTATTGACATTTATTTTCCAGCAATTAGAATGTATTTAGGTCCAATGTAAATATAAATGAGAAGAATCATGCATGTGTCTTTTATTTTATTTACTTTTTTGCTTCTTATATATTCAAATATGCAAAAAATATCAGGTTAGATTAGGAGATTTTGTGATGATCCAACGTCACTACAAAATTCTCACGCTTTTATTTCCTTGCTCCGTTAGTTTAATTTTAGGTTTTATTTATTATTAAAAACAACAAAAATTCAAAATCACAAAAAAAATAATTTTCATAATACACCTTGATCCAAAATCAAGTGATTCCTTTTTTATTTTTTTCTTAATCAAATTTCAATCAACTTTAATTATACTTTAAGTCATTTTCCTTTAAATATAAAAAATACAAATAAGCTTATTTTGCCAATTGGCCTTTTCATTTTAAAACCTTTTTCAAAACTAATAAAAAACACAAAACCAATCAAACGTCAATTTTTACCCCGAACTACGAGGTTTTGATCTCTCACAGGTACGTAGGCAAAGGACGCTCGTCCTTCCAAATCATAAAAAATGAAAAACCAATTTTCTTTTCTTTTAATCACCATTTAATTCCATTTCTTTAAGCAAGCAAGTTATAACACAAAAAATGAATAAAAGTCAAGAAGTTCTCGTAGAGTACTACGAACGTTTAGGGTGCTAACACCTTCCCTAAACATAACTAACTCATGAACCTTAAATCTTTAAAAATAATGGTTATTCGAACTTTTTCCCATTCTTTTGAAAAAATTAAAAGTTCAATCGTGAAATAAATTAGTGAGTCAAACACTAACCAAATAGCTTTGATCTCGGAAAAATGCCCCAACAGAAATGGCGACTTCACTGGGGATAACCTAAGAGGGTTGAGCCTAACTTGACTTTATTTAATTCTTTGTGCTATAACTTGCTTAAAAAAAAATCAAAAAATAAAAGATAGAAATACATGTGTATATGTTTTCTTCTTTCTTCTTTCTCCTTTCTTTTAAACGTGAGTGGTGAGATAAGTACCCCACCCGGACTTGAGGGAAACATAAGATAGGACGGCGGTATAATCATAGTGCCTTACCAAGAGGGATTTTTGGTTGTGGTACATGTGATAACCCCACTCAATGGAGGAATCTTGGAAGTATACTTTGTCGACATGAGTGATCGTGTTTGCCATGTTATTTTCAAGTGACCTACAAAGCTGAGGACCTTAGTTACCTTTAACTCATCTTGGCCTTTTAGGGTGTAGTGCAGTGGCTAATCATGAGTAAATTTTTGTTTAGTTGATACGCGATACTACACTCAAACGAGACTTTCTTATAAATATTGTTGGACCGAAAGTAAATTTCGCAATCCATTAATCTTTATAAGGGGTTGTAGACTTTGGGAACTTTGTAGAACCCTTGTTACAAGTACATGTGAAACTATAGTCTCTACCAAATGGTCTTGTTTACCCTTAAACTACAACATTGTGGCACTAACGCTCGTCCTTCCAAACCATAAAAAATGAAAAAAACAATTTTCTTTTCTTTTAATCACCATTTAATTCCATTTCTTTAAGCAAGCAAGTTATAACACAAAAAATGAATAAAGTCAAGAAATTCTCGTAGAGTACTACGAACATTTAGGGTGCTAACAACTTCCCTAAACGTAACTAACCCCCGGACCCTAAATCTTTAAAAATAATGGTTATTCGAACTTTTTCCCATTCTTTTGAAAAAATTAAAAGTTCAGTCGTGAAATAAATTAGTGAGTCAAACGCTAACCAAATAACTTTGATCTCCGAAAAATGACGCGACAATACAAAAAAGGATTAATTAATTAAATGATCAGAGATGGTTATTAGTAGCACAAAACAATCGGTAGATGAAATAAAAGAAATAACTGTGAAGAGCATAAACCCAAAACGCTTACAAATTGATGTCAAAAGTTACGATGAAATTTTGCAAAAGTTTGCTAAAGAAAAAGATTTGTACGAGATCGAACATAGAGCTTACAGTGAATCTGCTAAAAATCACAGTGTTAGTAAATTGTTCTCAATTAAAGGAGACACTACTGCCATTGTTGCAACCAAAACACTTTGGGTTACAACATAATACCCTCAAAAAGCGGCAAGGAATCTCTCTCAAAATTAATTGGAGCTAATATTCCAAAAGTATTAAAAACTACAATTATACGAAGATAAAATTTCTAATAACGACACTATGGCCTTTGGAATATTAGCTCCAATTAATTTTGAGTTAGATTCCTTTCCTTTTGAGGGCATTACGTTGTAATCTAAGTGTGTTTTTGTTGCAACAATGGGAGTGGTGTCTCCTCTAGTTTAAAACAATTTCCTGACACTGATTTATTCTTTGCAACCTCTGTGTTCTTTCTCTTACAAATCTTTTTCTTTAGCAAAGTTTTGCGAAATTTTGTCCAAACTTTTGACATCAGCAATTTGTGAGCGTTTTGGTGTTACGCTCAGCACAATTATTTCTTTTATTTCATCTACCGATTATTTTGTGCTATTAACAATTGTCTACCGATTTTTTTCATCATTTGTCACATCATTAATGCATTTGTAACCGGTGGAATTCTCTTTTCCCTTGCTCACTGCAAACACCATTACCATGGTTGAATTTCATACTGTTTACATCTCTATCAGTACGAATATCATTGTCGCTATTGACTTCTATATCTTTAGTATCACTATTAGTGTCCACTTCATCTTTAGTATCACTATATACATCCAGAGGCGACATTGCTTCACTATATGTAGACATTTTAAAATTATAACCTAAAAAAAACATTATAGTGAAGATTAGTTAATCATTATGAAAAAAACTACAAGTCATATAGGGTGATGACTTGGTGCCAATTAGACTATAAAAAATAGTAATCCTTACATATAACTAATCATAGAGTAAATTAAACTTTCCTCCTTTAAGAGAAGCTTGAATTACACTCCCCTTCCCTTCCCTCTTATGTTAAAATATACACTCCCCTCCTTTGAAAAATAAAATTTATACTCTCCTCTCTTATAAGATGTTTGAATTACGACCCTCTCCCTTTATAATTAACATAAATAAATAGATTGTTTGAATGAGGTAAGTGATGATGCAAGTGAGGAGAACCTATGAATACTAGGGGTGGTGCAATTAATAGGCTGTTTGAATTTCTGAATCTATATCATTCTTCCCGAGTTGAACAAAACTCGTCCTCGAGTTTATACCTAGTTCATCATCTAAATATGGTGAAAGGTCGGCAACATTGAAAGTTCTGAGACGCCATAGGTTCTTGGGAATTCTACCTTGTAAGCATTGTCATTTTTTTTAGGTACTATTTTGAAAGGACGATCAGCTCTTGGTGACAACTTGGCATTTGGTTGTTTTGGGAATCGTTCTTTACGCAAATGTATCCATACCAAATCTCCAACTTTAAAGATTTGTTGCCTTCTGTGCTTGTCACAATTTTTTTTATCTTGAATATTGCTTGATTACTCATTGTCGAACCTATTCATGTAATTTCCTGATCTCTTTTGCTCTACTTTCTGCATCTGAAGTAAACTGATGTTTATCTGATGATGGAGTCAAGTCCAAATCCTTCTGGCGTTGAGTTCGAGGCAATCCAAGGACAAAGTGTATGCTAACATCTTCCCAAGGTGCTTCTGGAGCAGGGAGTGGCATATAAAAACTAGTGTTTTGGCTTTTGGTCTTGGCTAAATGGCAGACTCGACATCTTTGAATATGCTTGTAGACATCTCTTTCAAGTCTTGGCCAATAGAAATTCTCTTTCACTAAAGCAAAAATTTTATCTCGTCCAAAATGACCTACTAATCCTCCATCGTGGGCTTCCCAAATAATGGCTTCACGTAGAGAGCACTAAGGAGTACATAAGGTTTTTCCTTTGAACAAAAATCCCTCATGTTTGTAGTAGTCCTGAGAGGATTGTGAATCAGTGGCATTCTAAAACTTTTGAAAATTTGGATCATCTTTGTATAACTCTTTGATTGTCTCAAATCCAATTACTTTCATTTGCATAGTGGCAAGTAGGGTATGACGCCTGCTAAGAGCACATGCAACAACATTTTGAACTCCCGCCTTATGTTTAAGTAAGAACGGATAAGCTTGTAAAAACTCACTCAAAGCGGCATGTCTGTGATTGATCTTTTGTTGAGAATTCAAATGCTTGAGGGCTTCATGATCAGAATAAAGAATAAATTCTTTATTCAACAAGTAATGACTCCAGTGTTGCAACGCTCGGACAATGGCATAAAAATCTTTATCACATGTTGAGTATCTAAGTTTATCATTGTTGAGCTTTTCACTAAAGAAGGCTATAGGATGACCTTCTTGACATAGAATCGCGCCAATTCCTGAATTGGAAGCGTCACAACTTACTTCGAACACTTGGTCAAAGTTGGAAAGGGCTAGCACTGGTGTTTTAGTCAAAAGTTGTTTTAGGTTGTCAATTTTTTTTTTTTGTGCTTGCTCGGTCCATTGGAACTTATCTCCCTTTATGCAATCTGTAAGTGGGGCAACAACAGATCTAAAATTCTTGATGAACCTTCTATAAAATGAAGCTAATCCATGGAAACTTCACACATCATGAATTGACTTTGGAATAGGCCAACTATTGATGGCCTCGACCTTGCTGGGGTCAACTCAAATACCTTCAACATTGATTATTAACCCAGAAAAGTAACCTCATTCGTTAGGAAAGAACGTTTCTTCAAATTTGCAGAGTTTTTGTTCGCGAAGAGTTTGTAACACTTGTCAAAGCTTCTCTAAGTGTTCCTCTTTGCATTTGTTGCAGATCAAGATATCGTCAAAGTAAACCACTACAAATTTGCCAATGAATGGTCGAAGTACTTGATTCATTAGACGCATGAAGGTACTTGGAGCATTAGATAACCCAAAGGGCATCAATGTCCATTCATATAAACCATCTCTAGTTTTAAACGCAATCTTCCATTCATCTCCTGGCCTAAGCTTGATTTAACGGTATCCACTTTGAAGATCAATCTTTGAAACGATGGCGGCACCATGCAACTTATCTAATAAATCATCAAATCTAGGTATCAGAAATAGATACTTGTTGATAGCTCGAGTATCAACACACATTCTCCAGCTTCCATCCTTTTTGGGTACTAAAATTGCCGGAACAGCACAAGGGATAACACTTTCATGTATTAGTCCCTTCTTCAGCAATTCATCAACCTGACGTGTTGCTTCAGCATGCTCTTATGGACTCATTCTATAAGCTGGTCTATTAGGAATGACATCTCCAAGAATAAAGTCAATAACATGTTGAATGCCGTGCATCGGCCACAATCCTTGTGGAACGTCTTCTGGTACAACATCTAGGAATTCACTGAGCATTTGTTCAATTTCTACTAGAATGACAGTTTTTGCATTTTCTTTGAACATTAGAATAAAGCTCATGGTTTGGACTTCATCCATAACTTCTTTGAACTGAGTCTTGGTGATTAAAGACGCTAATGGCTTGGACTCATTTTTGTTTTTATCAAGTCCACTTGGTGGTAATGGAGTTAACTTGGTTTTTTTTCCATCTTTGACAAAGGAGTAGGTGTTGGCATAACAATCATGATGGGCACGACGATCTTATTGCTAAGGTCTTCCAAGGATAAGATGACATGCATTCATTGGAATGACATCACACCAAACTTGATCTTGATACTTCTGGCCAATGGAAAAATTCACAAGGCAACCCTTCGTAATCTTCACTTCACTACCTTTGTTGAGCCATTGTAGTTTGTAAGGATGAGGATGACTTTTTGTTGGCATCTCTAACTTGCCTACCATGTAGTTTGACACCACATTTTCACAACTACCATTGTCTATTATAACATCACAAACTTATCTAGCGACAGTGCAACGAGTTTGGAAAATGTTTTTCCTGAACCAATGCTCTTTTGGGCTGACATCGTGTGTAGGCTTTGTTTAATCACTAGAGACTCGCCATGATAAGCAACAATGAGCTATTCATCATAAATTGGCTCTAACTCTTCTTCTTTTTCAGGTTCATCTCGGTTTGTTTCCTCATCAACTTCTTCATAAGCTTCTCCTTTGATGATGGTGATGGTTCTTCGTGTTTGACAATTTAAAGCTATATGTCCAAAACCTTGACATTTGAAACACTTGGTAGCTTTGAGTTTATTTTATGTGGTGGGTTTAGGAAAAGGTTTTGTAGAAGTACTGAACTGATCGTTGTCTATTTTGCATGGATAAGAAGAATTCTCAATGGAGAAAAAATTCCTATAAGAATACTTCTTTGGTAAATCTTTCTCCACTCGCATGGCCAAACGAACAACAACGTCTAATGACCAGTATCGTTGGAGCTGAACTGGATGAGCAACATTAGTGTTTAATACACTAAGGTAACGAGCTATTGTTTGCTCCTCTCTTTCATAAATGTCACACTTCATCATTAACTTCTCAAATTCTCTAGTGTATTCTTCTATAAACAAGTTTTTCTAACAAAGGTTCTATAGTTGAATAAAACTATCTTGATAATAGTGAGAATGCAAGAAATTTTTGCTTAGATCTTGACGCATCGTCTCCCAAGTCTTGATCTTTCTTTTTCCTTCACGGGCTCGCTTCATTTTTAGATTTTCCCACCAAATGGAAGCATGTTCTTTAATTTGACAGCAATGATCTTGACTTTCTTTTCTTCAAGTATCTCTTTATACTCGAAGACTCGTTCGACAGTTTGGAGCCAATCAAAGAACTCATCTGGATGTAGCTTTCCTTTAAAATCAGGAATATCTACCTTGATGTCGTTGTCTCTGAATGATTGTCTTTATGGACAACGACTTCTTAATGATGATGATTCGCTACTTGATTCATCAGTGTCTGATTGCATGTGTAGGGCTTCCAATTGTGCTTGTTGTGCATTTACAATTTGTTGTAACTATTGGATTTGTCTTCTCATTTCTTCCATTTGAATATCCCTAAGTGTTTGGTCATTTTTTCTTGGAGGCATTTTTTTTAAACGATATAATGAGTAGAAGTACTATAAAATAGAATAATTCTTTTCTGAAGTGGAAGATATGATTAAACTGCAACCATTGAGCATAATAGGAATTGTCTTTGATAATAACATTAAAAAGGAAGGCTTTCTTGAAAAATCCCAACTTTATAACAAGGGTAAAATTTTAATTCCATAAAGAATAGGGCCAATTTAGCAATTTTAAAAAATACAGGGGTAAATCTGAAAAATTTGAAGGTTGAGGGGAAACTTTGCAATTTCAGAAAGTTTTAGGGCAAATCTGTAATTTCGTAAAATTCTGGGTGACTGGGTTGCTGACATGGCACTTGGGGGGACCCGTGGTGAGGCGGTGATGGCTGACTTGTCAATGACAGGACAGGTCAGGGGTGATGTGTATTGTTGACACGTGGCTGTTAGTAATTGGTTGGAATTGACACATTGTTGCTGACTGATCGTCTTCAACCACTTACTTCTGACGGCGGTGAGTGGTGGCAGGTGGTGGTCTGGCGATTCGTTTGGCGGCTCGTGGAGGCTCCGTTGGTGATAAAAACCTATAGTCCAAGGTTTTTCGGCCTTCCAAACAAAATAGCGGCATTAGTTTTGCGAAAAAAATGGCCGCAAAGTAGAGTTTCGAAGGTGGCAACTCTTTTTCTTTAAGAACGCCCTTAGAAAACTCAAACTTTCCGTTGATTCTTTCACTCAACCTCAACTCCGAATTTGGAACTTTGCTCTGATACCAAAATGGCATAGAAACCAAGAGAGAATCCACTCTCTAACTCTCAAATGAGAAACTCAAGTTTTTATAAATTTCTATTGATCCTGATACATGAAGGAAGTAACCTTATTTATAGTATTCGTAGAGGCCTTAGATGGAACTCTAGAATGCTGAAAATTAATGTGAATGCAAGAAATAAAATGTCAACATAAGTGACTAGGTGGTTGTGTGTCAACCATGGTGGCTTCAATGAGGTAAAGGGAACCTATGAATACTAGGGGTGGTGCAATTAATAGGCTGTTTGAATTTATCTGTATCATAAAGTTCAACACAATTTCTAACAATTCCTAACTCTAACCTAACTCTAACCTACCACATTTCAATCAAACCTACTCTAATCAACTTCTATACAACAATTTATAACTTAATTCATCATTAACAATAAAAAAGTCAAACATACAAATCAACTCTAAAACCTAAAATTTCACAATTTCATCCAAAACAAATCTAAACCTTTTGGTTTAGATTTGATGGAAGTAGAATTTGATATTGATTTGGTTGAGTTTGGTGAAAATCGCACAAAATGGGAGAAAATTCTTAAGAAATGAGTTTGAAACACAATGATTATGTTTCTGTCTGTTGCTGTTCTATAACAGTACGCAGCGTGAGTTAAGTCAAGTTGGATTTACAATTTGCGTGAGTTAATTCATGCTGAAAGTAATGAGTGTGACTTAAGTTATGCATAAAAAGTATATTACCAACCACTCAGAAAAGTATTTTCCGGTCGAGAAATCATATTAGAAGGCTGGTTCTGGCCCACCCTATGATTTATTGAGGGGAAAATAATGGCCAAAATGGGTAACACGTTAACAAAAACTTCACCATAAGGATGAATTGCCACCAAGACCATGCAACATTTTTTGTCATCGTTTACATAAGCGTACATACGTGTGATGTTAAGTCACCACAACCTTATTATATTACAATTATGTGGATATAATTTGCTAATTAAGTGACAATTTTCAGTGATTATTTAGAAAGTTGTTTATTAAATTGACTTTTACAAATTGTTATTGAAATTGATTATTGCAAATATACTCTTAATATCAAAGGGATCCCTAAAAGTAATTTATTGGTGTAACAAATTTGAGAGACATTTTTGCTATTTTGCAAACTTTGAGTACAAAATTGGGATTCATTCATTTCACTATTTTTTTTTAGACCTCCATTACAACTTGAACAAACAATTTTCATTCTAATTAAGGCACTGCAAAAAGAAACTAACATGGGGCATGCTACTACAGTTGAAATTGAAAACAAGTCCAAATTCAATTCTGATAGGCTACAAGAGCTCAAAGCATTTGATGAAACAAAAGCTGGTGTTAAAGGCCTTGTTGATCATGGTATTCTCAAAATCCCAACCTTATTTCACCATCCACCTGATAAGTTTTCAAAGTCTACACAACAAATTATTCCTATTATAGACTTTGCAAATATTGGCAAAGATCCAAATACAAGGCAAGAACTTATAAGCAAAATAAAGGAAGCATCTGAGACATGGGGTTTCTTTCAAGTGGTTAATCATGGTATTCCTTTGAATGTTCTTGAGGATATAAAAGATGGTGTTAGAAGATTCTTTGAACAAGATACTGAAATAAAGAAAGAGATGTATACTAGAGATCAAACAAGGCCATTGGTTTATAATAGTAATTTTGATTTGTATAGTTCACCAGCACTTAATTGGAGGGATACTTTAGCATGTATGATGGCTCCTAATGCTCCAAAACCAGAAGATTTGCCAGTAGTATGCAGGTGAGTTCTTTTTTGTCATATACTGCTTCAAATTTTAGGCCACTTTGATATCAATTGATATCGATATTGTATATATTTGTATCAATTATCAAAATGGCAATTAGCAATTAGCAATTGGAAATATACAAAATAGGCTATATATCGTGTATGCTGGTAGAAGTGTTAAATGTTAAAGAGTCTCACATTGGATGAGAGATGATATGAACATGTGTTTATAAGTGGGAACAGTCCTCACCTCACAAGCCAGTTTTGTGCAGTTGAGTTAAGTCTAACCACAAAATTTACGATGGTATCAGAGACTGAGAATAAGTCAGTTTAGTTCGTGTACTGTCCATCACAATTTGTTCTTTTCAATGCAATTTGATTCGGTATATCGGTTAGCCTCAGTTTTTGGGTTTTATTTTAAGCAGTCATGGTATTAGGTTCTGTTTAATATTTTTTTAATAGTCCTAATATCAGTTAATACTAGCAATTTGGCACAATTCGGTTTGAAAAGGTAGAAGTCAGTTTTTCGGTAAAGGTAGTTACGGTTCAGTTCAAAAACACAGAACCAGTGCACTGAACTTTATACTAGTTTGGTAAAAAAAATCTTCCTAAACCAAACCATGAACAATCCTATTTTCATCTACATAGCACCGGCACATAGAATTAAATGCGTATTTGGTGTCCAATATCTGTCAGTGTATTATAACAATCCTATTTCAACGACCTGCATATTCCTAAATTATTACTGTGTCTATGTGCCAATATTGTTTCTAGTGTTCGTGTTGTGTCTAGTGTCTATGCATGTGTTAACAGAAAAAATTATTGTGTCGGATGAGTTCTTAATGTTGAGTCCGATGACTTCTTTTTGTAGGGATATACTTTTGGACTATGGAGAACATGTAATGAAACTGGGAATAGAGATACTTGAATTACTATCAGAAGCACTTGGATTGCATCCAAACCATTTAAAAGACTTAGATTGTTCTGAAGGGAATTTGTTACTTTGCCATTACTATCCTGCTTGTCCTGAACCACATTTAACGATGGGAACCGCCAAACATTCTGATAGTAGTTTCCTCACAGTGCTTCTTCAAGACCATATTGGTGGCCTTCAAGTTCTTCACAAGGAAAAATGGATTGATGTACCACCGGTACCCGAGGCTCTTGTAGTTAATATTGGTGATGTTCTGCAGGCAAGTTCTCTATTACTATTTTGCTATGTGTATTTCCTGCAACAACAATTGATTTTTTTTTTCTACTATTGTTTGTGATGTAGATCAAACACCAACATAGTGTTAGTAAAACCCTACCACAGTAATTGTGGATGTTTATTTCATTGCTACTAACTAATACAATGTACAATTGTTATTCTTGAGTATGACTCATATTTATTGATAAGTGAGTAGTGGCTCAAGCGTAGCAAGTGGAGCTGTGAGCACAACCACATTGCAGAGCGGGACAGAAGTGTCTGCCCCCGACCCCGTGCTCGGCATAATCGCATGTTGAGGTTTTACTAGGATGGTTGGGGATACCCCCCATTCGGGACCGTAGTATTTAAATATTATATTATACGCTGCAACTCCATGAACTGAATAATAAAATAAACTACAGCAGCCATTCTGATTTCAAAGTCGTAAGCTAAGCACAATTCGCCGAACTCTATAATCAAGAGTTTATGTTATTTTGTGTGTTTCAATTATCAATTTTCTTTCGAATTGGATTTGGTGCTCTAACAATTATAATGAAATGACGTGTGTGCCAAGGTATGTTGGGGCTTAATACTTTTTATTCTTCTTACATCTTCAAATTGTGATGAGGAGTATCATATTCATATTACTGAACAACACCTTATTTGCTATTATATCTCAATCATGTGATTGTAAGGTAAAAAGCAATGTGCAAATTTAGTACAATAAAATTCATATTGTATGTGAAATGAACTTACAAGATTGTAATTTTTATTAAACTGCAGCTTATAACAAATGACAGATTCAAGAGTGTTGAGCACAGAGTAATAGCAAATACTATTGGTCCAAGAGTATCTGTTGCATCTTTTTTCAGGGCAGGTCCTAGAGCTGAAGAAAGGCTCTATGGACCTATAAATGAATTGTTATCAGAAGACAACCCTCCAAGATATAGAGAAACCACTTTTGCAGATTTTGTAGCCTACTACAATGCAAAAGGACTAGATGGCATCTCAGCTCTTGAACATTTCAAGCTTTGAGTTGGATGCTGTGTATTGAGCTGGTTTATTTAGCATGGTATATGAATGTCATAATAATTTTGGACTTGAAATTTGTGCTATGCTTATGTGTTGAAACTAATATATTTCTAAGTATATTGGGTTTGGTTTTGAAACATCATCATGTTAGGTGAAACTAGAATCTTTGTCATGTGAAGGTACACAAGTTAGATGTATGTTTTACTACAAATATTTTCTGTCTAAATTATCAGTGCATTTCTAGATAAAAAACTTGACAGGGATATCTTCTAAGAGTTGTATATCAATCATGGATGAATCCCAAATGAGACATAATTGTGGATAATCTAATATCAACGATGTTTCAGTCAATGAATCAAATTCAAAGATTAGTATGCTATCCCTAAAAAAAAAAGATTAGTATCCCTATCCCTAAAAAAAAAAAGATTAGTATCCCTAGAATTGATTTACCAGGAATCCATGATGATCCTGTTTTGAGAGATACAGTTGTGAGAAAAGTTCAAAATCCATGTGAGTAATTTTTTTTTTTCAAATAAAAAAATATGGAATTGTTGGCGTAAGGCCTAGAGACTAACGGTTTATGTTAAACTTATCATATGTATTACGACTTCTTTTTTTGAAGGATATGGATCATGATTTTTATTATTAAATAAAATAAGGCATTCTTTATTACAGTTGTTGTAAGATTAATAAAGTCTCTAGAATAGATAATTCATATGATGGAACATTAAGTATGACTTAATCATAAGATTACATTAACATAAAGAACATTATTCTTAAAAGTATCCGTAGTCAAACTTTAATATAAATTGGGACAAATGAGTAATTATACAAGGGCGACACAATCTATGTCTTGTATTCAATATAGATATGTGGACAAATTAGTAATTTTACACATGAACATTATCATGGAAAAAACTTCGTTAGATCACTTGACACTGTTGTCACTTGGGTAACAATAATGTGTTGATAGTACCTCTCACTGCTTATTAATTATAAGATTTAATATTATTGTCAACGTTACAAAAACGTATAGGGTCACACAAACAAAAACAAGTCAAAAGGTGAAATATAAGCAATACTTATAACATGGGGTGCATTTAGCTAATGACATTAAATAGTTAGCGACGGCTGATGGGTTAATGGCCTTGCAGAAGCCCGGTAATGATTACTTACTTGCAGAGCACTAGTTCTATAAATAAAACCTCGTGCAGAAATCAGCGTTACACACTTTGGAGAAACACTAGAACCGAAATTCAAACCCTAGAATCGAAATTCAAACCCTAGTTTTCTCTGAACACTGCCAACGAGGAAAGTTGCTAGCACTGCTGGTTTGCTTTGATGTGATCAAAAATCCTTTTTTCCACTTTAAGAGGTAACAATTTCATCATTGATCATCTTAAATTCGTAATGATGAAAAGAAGTCAAAATTTTAATTTTCGCTGCCTTTAATTATCATGATTTCCCTTCAGGAATTTCAGCTCATGTTTTGGATGAGATGATCAAAGGAACTTGTCGATTTCATCAACAAGATGTTATGGTGAGGAACGATTATTACACATGTGATCCTAACATGAAAGTTGTTTATGTTTCTAATTCTAGTCTTTATCATAACTGTGCCTGCTAATTGAAGGGATTCACTTGTGTTTTGATGGCAGCATAACCAAGCTTGTTTGTTTTGACTTTTCAGCATCAGAAAGTGATTTTACAATACTCAAAAGTGAAAAATTGAGTTTTCAATGGTGTTTGGTTAAGAATTGTTTTTATCCTCCAAAAGCAATTATCCTTAAAGCTACAATTTCTAGCTTTTGGCTTTCCTGAATCAATTATACATTAAATTTAATATTTTGATTATTACAACCTATTATTTTCCTTTACTGCCCTTTATCAATTCTCCTTCTTTTTGTTTTGTAATTAATTTGATGAACCAAATTTAATAAGAAAACTTAACCAACCAAATTAGCGCCCGAAAAATGTTTATGGTCATGAGTTACCAAGTTTTTGATTTTCCTCTACGATGTTCCATTCAGATTCTGTATTTTTTCTCTTACCTTTCTTTTACCCTACATTTTATCATTTTTTGCAACTAATTCTAGTAGTATTTAACTTAAATATATTTTATAAAAATATATATAATATATGAACAAATATTTTGTAAAAAAATTAGTTTAATGATCGTATTTATTATGCTTTAAATTAATATATAGAAAATTTATTTATTTAAATTAAATAATATATCTACATTTAGTATTGATCTACATATATATTCAACTATGCACATTTACTTGAATTTAGCTATGTCTATTTTAGTAATTATACATTCAAAATCAATTTTGATAAAAACTATCCAAACAACATTCAGTTTGTTTAATCAATTATACATTATTGTTTCCAAACATAAATCAATTCTCTCAAAATCAATTTTGTCATAATCAATTCTATCAGAATCAATTCTGTCATAATCAATTTTATCCAAAGATGAACCAAACACACACTTATTGATTTTACCATCATCATTAAAGTTAAAAATACAATTTACTGATATAGGATCCTTGATGTTAAGAGAATAATAACTTTTAAATATTCTTGAAGAAGGCCTATAAACTATATATAAAAGAATAAGTAATAGAAACTCGTCATTTTCATACCTGCTATTACGGAGCATATTCAGTACACTCTGGGGAATAAAATAGCGTATTTTATCTTCTGATTGAACTTTGATTTATCAGGACCACTCTTTCTTGAGAAATTGAGGGTCAAGATAAAGAAAAATGATGTATTTCATATCTTTTGTGAGCTGTTTATTATTTCCGATGAAATTGATTCCTCGGTAACATCAGCCACTCACAACTCCCCACGTCCAACAGTTCTGTATATATGGTAACGAAATTTTCATCGCTAATTCCTCGGTAGAAGAGACCATATAATAAAATAAAGGATTAATTAAATAAATGATCCGAGATGGTTGTTAATAGCACAAAACAATTGGTAGATGAAATTAAAGAAATAACTAGAAGAGTGTAACACCCAAACGATTAGAAATTGCTACCGTCAAAAGTTACGACAAAATTTTGCAAAACTTTGCTAAAGAAAAAGATTTGTATGAGAAAGAACAGAGGTTGCAAAGAATCTGCTAAAAATCACATCACATTTGGTAAATTGTTCTCAACTAAAAGAGACAATACTCCCATTATTGCAACCAAAACACATTAGGTTATAACATAATATCCTCAAAAGGCAAGGAATTTTGCTCAAAATTAATTGGAGCTAATATTCCAAAGGTATTAAGAAAGGAAAATGATTGGTAGACCACCCACATTTTCATACCACCCATACACCCCTACATATTTGAGAGGAGAGAGATGGATGAAAGGGAAGAGAGACAAAGTGTTTGTGGGGTCTAGGCCACATGTCACATGTTTATGTGGAGGTTTAAGTGTGTAAGTCACCTATGGGTGTGCATGTATCACCACTCATTAAGAAACAACAATTATATGAATATAAAATTACTAATAATGACACAATATGGTTATAATACCTTTGGAATATTAGCTTCAATTAATTTTGAATGAGATTCCTTTCCTTTCGCGGGCATTATGTTGTAACCTAAGGGTGTTTTGGTTGCAACAATGGGAGTAGTGTGTCCTTTAGTTGAAAAAAATTTCCTGACACTATGATTTTTAGCGGATTCTTTGCAACTCTATGTTCTTTCTCTTACAAATCTTTTTCTTTACAGATTATTTGTTTTATTTCATCTACAGATTGTTTTGTGCTATTAACAACTATCTACCGATTATTTCATCATTTGTCACATCACTAATGCATTTGTAACTATTGGAATTCTCTTTTCCCTTGCTCACTGCAAACACCATTACTATCCTGCTTGTCCCGAACTAGATTTAACGATGGGAACCGCTAAACATTCTGATATTAGTTTCCTCACCGCGCTTCTTCAAGACCGTATTGGTGGCCTACAAGTTCTTCACAAGGAAAAGTGGATTGATGTACCACCAATACCTGAGGCTCTTGTTGTTAATATTGGTGATGTTCTGCAGGCAAGTTCTCTCTTACTATATTGCTATGTGTATTTCCTGCAACGGCAATTGATTTATTTTTCTACTATTGTTTGTGATGTGGTGGATCAAACAACAACAGTGTTTTACTAAATCCTACCACAGTAATTGTCGATGTTTATTTCGTTGCTATTAACTAATACAATGTACAATTGTTATTATTGAGTATGACTTATATTTACTGATAAGTGGGTCGTGGCTCAAGCATAGCAGGTGGAGTTGTGAGCACAACGACATTGCAGAGCAGGGATGAAGTGTCTGCCCCTTGGCTCGGCCTAATCCCGTGTTAAGTTTTTGCTAGGATGGTTGGGGCCACCCCCCTAATATTCGGGACCGTAGTACTTAAACATTATATTATACACTGTAACTCCATGAACTCAATAATAAAATAAACTACAGCAGCCATTCTGATTTTAAAGTCGTAAGCTAAGCACAATTCGCTGAACTCTATAATCAAGAGTTTATATTATTTTGTGTGTTGGATTTGGTGCTCTAACAATTTTAATGAAATGACTTGTGTTCCAAGGTATGTTGGTGCTGAATACTTTTTATTCCCCTTGTATCTTCAAATTGTGATGAGGAGTATCAGATTCATATTATTGAACAACACCTTATTTGCTATAATATTTCAATCCTGTGATTGTAAGGTGAAAAGCCATGTGCAAATGTAGTACGTCACAATAAAATTCTAATTGTATGTGAAATGAACTTACATGAATGTAGCTAATCATAAATTTTTTTGAACTGCAGCTTATAACAAATGACAGATTCAAGAGTGTTGAACACAGAGTACTAGCGAATACTATTGGTTCAAGAGTATCTGTTGCATCTTTTTTCAGGGCAGGTCCTAGAGCACAAGAAAAGCTCTATGGACCTATACAAGAACTGTTATCAGAAGACAATCCTCCAAGATACAGAAAAACCACTTTTGCAGATTTCGTAGCCTACTACAATGTAAAAGGGCTAGATGGCATCTCAGCTCTTGAACATTTCAAGCTTTGAGTTGTGTTGTATATTGGCTTCAAATTGGATTTGCAGGAAACCTAAAATCGCGGCACGATTTGAGGCACCGTGACACGATTTTGTTGGCCGGGAGCAAGGATCCATGAGATGGAAAATCGTGGCACGATTTGGGAAATCGTGACACGATTAGGCTACTTCCTCACCAAGTTTCCCTTGAAAGCGACTATTCACAACGGTTA
>Ga0228710_1004028_pt1 | contig 23214 bp, 12 predicted proteins | sample MedpolnodulmetaG_FD_177995 | JGI IMG/M metagenome (GOLD analysis project Ga0228710, IMG submission 177995) | Root nodule microbial communities from Medicago polymorpha collected in Santa Monica, California, United States - pink nodules | ecosystem: Host-associated > Plants > Roots > Nodule...
TTTAGTTTTTTTTTTTTTTTTTTATTTATTTATATGTTTTTTTTAATATATATATATATATATATATATATATATATATATATATATATATATATATATATATATATATATATATATATGAACTTGTTTAGAGGATTTATTCTTGCTATGTCCCTCAATTCGTGACCTATGTAGATGACTTTTTTTTTTTGTTGGTCAAGTAGCTTAGTGATTAGAGATGACTACTTCTTTACTTGTGAATCGTTAAGATAATTATTTAAACGACTAAATTTGTTTTTCTTTAAAAAAAAGTAATAAGCGAGAAATTGGTTTGTTAAATACTGATTTCCCACTAGATAATTAAATAGAATGAAAATTAATATAAAAAGGAAGGGATGATTAATGTTTTTTTTTCCCTTTTGTCTAAAAAGAGTGGTATTTGGGTACATAATATAAAAAGGAAGGGATGATTAATGTTTGTTTTTTTTACGGAACATAAGGGAAAAAAACCACTCGTAAATGAATAAAAAATCTAACTTAAGCGGCAGAGGGAGGACTCCTCAGTCCACTCATAAAAAGTAGAAAAACACTCTGCTGATTTAAAAGGAAAACTTTATCCAAATTTAATGTACGTTCAAAAAATTTAAATGTTAAAGATGATCTTGGCTATTTGACAAAAAAAAAAAAAGAAGATGATCTTGGCTTTAGTTTTAGAAAAGCTTAAATAAAATAAAAAATAAAAAAAAACTTAAGGAGACTCGTGGAAGTATAATGAATGACTTTATACATTTTTCCCTTTAGATCTTAAATTTTTAGGCATAATAGTTATTTTACTCTTTAAATGTGTGACAAATATCGCGGCCTGAGAAACCATTGTGGTTAGTTGTTACCCCAAGTTATTTTTGTTAGTTGTTACCCCAAGTTTTTATCTAAACAAATATCGCAAAATTGACTTAAAAATAATAAGCTTTATTTAATTGCTATAATATCTAACCAAGGTGAAATTAACAAAACAATTTCAAAATTCTCTAGTCTTTTAAATGATTTTAACTTTTTTAAGAAAAAGTTCTTATGGTTTGGTTTTTACTTTTCAACTCAAAAGTCTACAAATACCAAATTTACACACAAGATGTCCATTGGATTTAATTAGCATTTATGCATTTGCTCTAAATTGGAATATGCTAGTCTACACAAAAGGAAAAGAGCTTCATATGCACTATGTATTTTGAAATACCACTAGTGCTAAGTTTTGCAACTTAGCTCAATGTCCTTTTCACCCCATTAATAATCCTTTTCAGACCCCTCCCTCTGGTGCCCTACTTCACTCACTCATAATTCATTTTTCAAAACCAAGAAGAAGAAGAAGAAAAAGAAAAACTAAGGTTTGTTAACTCTAGAGACTTATTCCATCTTTATCATTACCTTTTTGATTCTCTTCAAACACACACCACTCAATAATGGGGATAGAGTGGGAAGAAAATAAAAATAAAAAAACTACTAAATTTATATCAATAAAATAAAATATCTACAAATGCAGTTGAGTATATATGTTGTTAATGTTTCATATGCATAAAACCATCATGGATGAAAAGTGGTTTTTCACTTTATAAATACCCTTTCTTTAGCCCCTTTACTTTCATTTTCTTATATCTCTTTGTCCTTAATATTAATTTTCTCTCCATTTTGTTTCATCACCAAAAAGGTTAGTGTTATTCAGAAAAATACTCAAACATGAGTTTTAATCCTTTCTAAATGCCTAACCTCTTTTAGGAGTAAAAATAATCAAACATTTTTTCACCTGAAAACCATGAAAAAATCTGTAGCTAAATAGCCACTGATTTAAAGGTTGAAGATGGGTTGTATCAAGTTTCAATCTTTTTCCTTTCCTTTTTCCAATGAAGATTCTTCCTCATCAAACAAAACTATAGAAATAATTTAACAATCAATTTTGTTAAGATAGACTTTATTTTTTGAGGAAAAATGTGTTGATGATGTTTTATTTGATATACAGGTTGAAACTATGAGTTTTCCAAACGAGTCCATGCCAGATTCTCCACAGAGAGCAAAGATTGGAAGAGGGAAGATTGAGATCAAGAGGATTGAGAACACAACGAATCGCCAAGTTACGTTCTGCAAGCGTAGAAATGGCTTGCTTAAGAAGGCATATGAATTATCTGTGCTTTGTGATGCTGAAGTTGCTCTTATAGTCTTCTCGACTCGCGGCCGCCTCTATGAATATGCAAATAACAGGTAGCTACTTAAGAAATTTTCAAGCTTTTTGTGTTGGTGGTGTTATTTTTCTATTTATTTGCAGTTTTTGATAAGTCAAAGAAATATCTTTGTTGCTTCTTTTTGAGGAACATTGAGTTTATATTTATGTTCATGTTAATAGATCTTTTGAAAGAGTACATTAGTTAACTTAACTAAAAGAGACTAATCATTTTTGTGTTAAATTTTCCTCTTTGTATGTCTGTTTTCTGCAACCAAGATTCACTTGTTTTTGTTTCTTCTATTTTGGCCTTTTTATGTTCCTTCTATACACTTTGTAAGTTCATTTTCTCAACCTCTTTTCTTTGTGTCTATGAAAATTTTCCTAGTATTTTTGGTTTGGTGGACACATAGATCTGGTATAACAGAATTGTATAGAAGCACTATGGTTGTTATTTGTTAGTAGCATCATTCAGGTAGAATTTGGGAAGATTTGAAGAAGGGTTGTGAGATCAGCCAATCCCTAACTTCCTTCTTCATTTTGTTCTTAAACTTTCATTTCCTTTTTTCCTCTTTCCCTTTCTAGGGTTATTCCTCCTACTAAGGCCTAAAGCAAGTGGAAAAAGCTAGTTGTCAATGAGTTAAATTGAAATTATTAATGAAATAATAAAGAAAAGGCTACGGGTTATTTAGGGTTTGTGAAAAGCCTAAAACTATAGTTCCACAGATTTTATGCTGAAAATTTCTTTTAAAAAAATTATGCAGGAAAGTTGTCTTATTTAATTCATTAAAATAAAATCTGATCAGAAACACTAACACCCAGATAAAGATTTTCAATTCTTAATTTGAACAATGGTTTTCAAAATGTTACTTTCACTATAACTGCAAGATCTCAGCTTGGATAAATCATAACCCTAGAAATTAGGGTTTTTATTAGCTACTAATTCTTAGATGGGAAGCAAGTAATCAATCAAGGGGATAACAAATGAAGGAAAGAAATAAACTTTCTGAAATCATAGTCAAAAGGGTATGGAAATCTCATATTGTCTTATAATTTCCCAATTTAGGAAATGGGATTTGTTAATTCTGGTTAGGGCTTAAAGGACTCACTAGCGAGACACTGATTTCAGTTTTGTCTTGGTTGAAAGAATCTTGTGTCATGTCACAAGTTAATTCTATCACTTGTTGAGTGAACTTTATTTAAAGATATATGAATCCTAAAATTAATCTTCTATAGCTTTAATTAATATTTCTCCTATCACAAGGAAAAAATCTAAATATTCTGTTTTTTTTATCAATCTAAATATATCCTTTTACATAGTTAGTAAACAACAATGCAGAGTGATGATGTAATGAATAGAGTGGTTATCATAATTTCATTGTTGCTAAAGATCTTTCAAATAATAGATCAAATCTGTGAAAGTTATAGACTGAGGAAGAAAAAGGAAAGGGTTTTCTTTCTTAACTAAATGAGTGAGGTAAATGGATTGGGAGCAGCAGAGACAACGTACGACAATTTGAGAGAGCCAATGAGATTGTTATCAACATTTTTGTCTTCTTCCATGCAACAGGAAACGTACTACTGTTCCTTCTGCTACATCTATAGCAGTGTCTGCCAGAACCTATTTGGACGGCTGTGATTTTATCACATTCAGACAGAAAAGACTGAAAACAAAATAAAGAGAAATTTAATATTATTTTAATATTTTTACTAATAAGTTAGGTAATAAATTGTATTTGAGAGTATTATCCAATGTGTATGAGATGGTTCCTTCATATGGCAGTGGAAATAATAAAAAAAGCACTAAAAATGGTTGAACCAATCATATTTAGGAACCTGAGCCAGCGTGGCAGGTGCAGCCAATCAATGGCTCGACGAAATTAAGGTATCACTGGTCAAATATGCTGAAAATGAAACAAAAATAAAAAGGGTTTTTTACCCTTTCTTTTTATATATTTTATTTTCAACACATCCAATCAACTTTGTTTCTGATAAATACACATCTAATCAACATTGACGTCAAGGTTTTGAGGAATGAAATCTTTGGATGTGTGTTTTTCAAGATTGTGTTTTAAGGTTCAGTTTACTCAACCAGCTGGATGATTTGACTGCAAATTATATCACTATTTTGAAATTTATTTTATTACTTTACTTTTGTTTATTCTTTGTTCAACGGTAACTGAAATATTTGGATGAAGATTCATAAAACAAAAATGGATAAAGAAGATATGTAGAATAGTCTATTTTCATGATAATAGCATATTGATTGATTCAACTTCAAAGATACAATTTCTGCTATCTAGAATGGAAGTAACGTATAGTTGATAAGTTTATAATTTTATACACTTATGTTTGGTTACTCTCTGGACAAGTTAGTCCATGTCTACTTTTGTACTGAGTATGAATATGGATATAGATGAATGAATCACGCTGCAGTGATTTTGCAAAAGTTATGATTAAGAACTTCAATAAATAATGTCACCGTAATTTTACCAAAGCCAACTTAATACCAAATATATGTGTTTAATTTCAAAACATACTTTGTGCGCGTTTGGCTGTCTGTCGCATCAATATTTCTCGCGTTTGTGACTTCACCGAAGCAACAAATCCAAGCTCTGGTTAATCGCACAATGGCATCACAAGTTTTTAAACTTGGGCTTTGACGAATTGAGAATAAGTAATTTAGTGTACATGTGATTTTATGCTAACCTTTACATTAAACTTGTTTTCAAATAGAAATATACGAATATAAATTACTTCACTTTAAACTCAATTTTAACAAATCAAATTTCTTCAAATATATATTTACCAAACACTAAACATACACTACTTACAACATGAGTTGTCACAACATTATGATTCCAGCTCCTCTCTTTCTCAAAATCAATCATTTGGAAATGAGCCTTCTATTGGTATGGGTGTTTTACCTGGGTATATGGACTATGGAGAATGAGTGTACTGATATGATGTATGTGATGTGATATTGGCTATAGTTTGTTCCTATTGTACTTTTCCTGCATATTTCTCCCTGGACTAATGCCCTGAAAATTTCAAATTGAATTATAGATTTATTAATTTGTGGCCAGGAATGGGACAATCTTTTTTTTTTTTTGGTTAGCAGTTGATAGTATTTCATGATGATAATTAAGAATTCAGAAATCTTCTGTCCTTTATTATATGTCATTGCCTAACCATACTTAGCATAATTGATGAAGATGATTTGTAAATGATACTATATATACTACTTTTCAGTGTCAAAGCATCAATTGAGAGGTACAAGAAAGCATGTTCAGATTCTTCTGGTGCTAAATCAGCTTCTGAGTCTAATGTTCAGGTATTCATTATTTGTTCACTACAATTACACAAACACAATGAATATCTAACAGTACCAACAACAAAAGGTAAACTGTATGTAAAGTAATGTAATAAACAAACTAACCCCTTTAAACATGATTGCTTAATTTTAGTATTACCAGCAAGAAGCTGCCAAACTGCGTGTGCAAATCAGTAACTTGCAGAATCATAACAGGTAAGTTGAACAAGTGTCTTATACTTTCATGTATTAGGACAAGCAAAGAGATCTTGAGCATTTTAAATGTTTCTAAATAGTGATGAAAATATTTTAATTATGCAGGCAAATGATGGGTGAATCTTTGAGCAATATGAATGGTAAGGATCTCAGAAACCTTGAGAGTAAATTAGAAAAAGGAATTAGCAGAATTCGTTCCAAGAAGGTACTTATAATCACAAGATTCTTAATTTCTATATCCATTAAATGAATAGATGATGCAATATTCTGCTGATAAATACTAATGTCTTCCTTCTAAATTTGTTTGTGCCACATCAGAATGAAATGCTGTTTGCAGAACTTGAGTACATGCAGAAGAGGGTAAATGTTTTCTTTTTGTATTCATTTTTCAAAAAAAAAATCAACTTATATTTTCCTTTGTCTTTGTCAACATTAATTGGTTCGTCATTGGTTCAAAAAGGTGATAATACAAAATATTCACAACAACTTATCTATTGATTATACATTAGTCATTTCAACTAATAATTTGATTAGCTTGTGTCACCAAAATAAATTTGTTTCATAATGAAATAACCTCCATATATATAGTTGAAGATATATATTGTATGATAACAAACAAGATTTTATATAATAAGGTTTTCCAAAGTATGATAACTAAAATGTACATATATATTACATACAGGAGGTAGAGTTGCATAATAGTAACCAAGTTCTTAGAGCAAAGGTTTGTTGTTGTCTCTCTGTCCTATATATGTAATGTTTGAAATCATCATATCAATTACTAACTATGGCATTTTATTTTTGTTTATTGCTGTGTAGATATCAGAAAGTGAGCAGAGGAACAACCATAATGTTAATGTGTTGCCTGGAGGCACAAGCTTTGAATGCATGCAACCTCAGCAGCAGTTTGACTCTCGCGGCTACTTCCAAGTGAACGAATTACAACCCAATGATCAGTATGCCCGGCAAGATCAGATGTCTCTTCAATTTGTGTAAGGTAATTAGCCCTATTTCTAGACCCTTCACATTCATTCTATATATAACTTTATGATAATTGTTTTCAATATTAGTTAATTTTAAAATTAAATGAGTAAAACTTGCTTATATTATTATGTTATCTGTAAATAACTAGCAACTTATTTAAATTTTGGTATGCATGATTCAACCGTTAAATTTGTTAATTACAGTGTTAAGAAGATTTACTATTAGAGTAACTGAGTCATAAATCATATACACACCTGAATCTTTGGACACTTGACTGATCATTGTATATATTCAGAATAATCAAACATGAAATCTAATACGTACTCATTTATTTTTTACTCTTGTGCAGTTGATCGATGTGTTCGCGGTTGAGAAGAGCAAAGACTTAGATTTTCTGTTATTATTGTAACATGGGAATCTTATGATAGCAGATGGCTAAATGAAATATAAGCAGAACTATGTGTAGGGGATTTATTTAACAACTTCCCTTCAAAACTATGTAGTGGTTTTGTAGACTTTCATAAGCTTAATTACTCATGTATAATCTATCTATTGTGAAAGCTTCTATGACTTATTTAGCTTGTCTACTAAGACATCGAGTATGGAGATTACACATTGGCATGCCAACCTTATTCTACTTTCCAAATTTACAATATCAATTTTACTAAATAATTGCAATCTCAATTGACTCTAGTATATGATTATCAGAGGCTTCCATCTTCTTTACAATTTAACAAGATGACTGATATCCATTGGGTATGCAAAGGATGGAGCAGGAGCATTATAAGCTAAGTTTGCAGACAATTTGTTGACCACCTCAGTTGGATGAAATGCATCAAAAAATGGATGTAGGTTTCTTGCTTTGCACGGTTCCGTATTAGGGATACACTGTCCGTTTGACCCCACTTTGCAACATTTCACAAGATCTGAAATCCACATGTTATTGTTACACATAGTTAATACTATACAATCAATGTTTCTATCTGCGTTAGGGTATGTTTGTACAACTTTTTGAAGTTTTCATCTATCTGTTACAACTTTTTTAAAAATAGAATTTGAAGAAGAAAAAAAAATCTTAAAAACACTTCAAATGAAAATCTGTTTTTAGAGTTTATTTGGTTACGGATTATAAAAAATATGATTTTGATATTCAATAATTTATGGCTTAATTTAAGAGAGATCTCTTTTCAAAAAAACATAAGTTATTTTGTGTTTGTTTATTGTAATGAAAATTACTTTTTTTTCATATAGACGGAGTGACAAATACCACATGAAACTCAAACTCAAGCATACAAATAGAGATCCTAAATTTAAATTCAAAATCAAACACAACAATTTCGCTATGTGTCAGTTGAGCTAGGACTTACAAATTGAAAATTATTAAAAGTTGACTTTCTATGGAGAAATTACTCTTTTCAGATTCTCATTTCTTAAAAAAAAAGAGTGTATATCGGATGAAAACTTATAAAAGCCACTTTTTTGAAAGAAAAACTATAACATATACTAGCCATAAACTATTGAATGTTCATGTTCTAAATCTAAAAGTATCCTTTTGGTATTAAGTTTAATTTTATAGAACTTCAACCCTGTCAAACGATTAGGTACATATGTCGAATATATTAAAACCATATTTTATGTTGGTTGAATATGGTGATAATTGTGACTAGTTATCAGAAGAAAAAATGTTTCAAATACCTGATAGCTTTGACTGACTATGTCTCACGACAGCACTGTTAATGAAGATGAATTTGGAATCAGTTAAATCTTTATTCAAACGGTCAACGAGGGCTTTAAGTTTGTCATCGAAAAGTAGTGCTGAATTATTCTCCTCTTGAATACACCTTGAATCATTTTTCCCATGGGTAGAAATTTCATGTGGAACGCAACCTAGAAGGCCTAATCCAACTAAAGAAAACTTTCTTGCTCCAAGCCCATGTATAGCCTGCTCATACACTCACACAAATCAGATATTATATAAAGTAAGTAAACATTAACTGCTGCAAATAAGTGATGTGATTGTTAAGCAACATCCTACAAGTGGATAAGTGATGTTCAAAGATCAAAGTCCTACATGTTAATTATAATTCATGGACAGAGTGAGTGTATACTATTTTAACTGACAACAATTTCTTATCCCATCTTACTAGTTTCTCACGCGCTCTACAATATTTTGAATTATACAATTCAAAAAGTGTGAAAACACCCTCCAACACCCTACATTTTTTTGGATTTCATAATACAAACTAGATGTGAAGGGTGGAAAAAGAAATTGTCTAAAGTGACCGCAACACTCCACTAATTGGGCTCTAGAGTAAAAGTCCAACATGGTATTAGAGCCCAATATGACTTATGGCCTATATGAATCCCCAAGAAAAACAAAGTAAGGGAGCTTCTTCCACCCCATTGTTCTTAAAATATACTCCGGTCCAGATTTATTCATCCGGATGTGCGAAGAAACGATGATTTTTCACTATTCGAAATAACAGGGCATGGTTTTTTAGAATTCATTAGACTAAAAAGTAGTTCTCAAAAATTGAACTAAGTCTAAACAACTTAAAAATGAAATAAACTAGCCTCTAACTCAACAAATTAAAGTATACTATCCAAGCTTCCAAAGTAATTTTAGGGGGCTTGAAACGAAGCTCCTAATATACAATATGGTATCAGAGCCCAATATAACAATAATAGTCCATACCAATCCCCTAAAAAAAAAAACTAAAAATAAATAAATTAAAGTGACCCTAAACAAAGAGAAAAACAACTAAATAGAAAGGTAAAAAATGGGCATATAGTAAAAAATGGTACACAATATCAAAACTTAACCAATAAAAATTTAAGAATTATGCTAACAAGTACTTTTTCAACACTTTTTTTTGTCAAATAGTCTAATAGTTAGAGCTCACACATTTTAATAAATACGGAGAAGTGGGGTGTCCGGAGTTCGAACCTCAACTCCTGCCTATAATATGTAATGTCTCTGCCAACTGAGTTAAGCTCACGGAGACTTTCAACACACTTTTTTATTGCTTAAATTTGTAAATCCCACTAAGTTTATTAGGGGTCTATATAATTAATGCAATCAATTTGAATTTCAACTGATAAAAAAATGTGCACCCTTAAAAATGGTTCAAACTTTTGAAACATGTATCTATAAGTTTGACCACTTAAGCCTGGTCAGCAACATTTCGTTAATTGGGTCTATGCTAAAAATGGAGTAGTAAACACCTTTAAATAAGTTGATAATTCTTTGACAAGAGCTGCAGCATACTGATCAGTAGTGAACTTTCCATTAGTTGGATAATGTTGTGGCAGGAAGTAATTGTTAAGGTAATCATTGCTGCCTATATTCACATAATACAAACACTTATTAAGGTGTTGTTGCACTTTGTCATATCCAAGTTTCTTAGCAATTTGGGAAACAATGTCTGTGTGATGTTGTAACTGCAATCCCATGCTGATATCTGGACCCTGGAATGAACGTTGCCAAAGTGACAAATAAATTTGTGATGTAATCTTACAAAGACATGTATAAGGTATGCATGAAATCCAGATGACAAATCACTCACACACAAATTAGGACACATAAATACTTGAAGAAATGTTACATAAACTTCAATGTGACATGTATATTGTACCAAAATTTAAGATAAATATAATTGAATTAAAAGAGCTTGACTTATACCAAGTGTGTTCCAGTCTCATTGCGGATCCCTGCTGCACCGGATGCATAGTTAACACCTTGAACTATGTCTGCACCATGGGTATTTGCATAAGGTGGGATAAAATGGTCAAATCCCAAAAGTTCAGCTGCAATAGTAGAATTCTTGGATCAATATAAATGCACCAAAAAAGTTTATTAAAGAACGACACAAAATAAAATGCAAAAATACGTGTATGTGAGTCTATAATTTTCCTTGTTATCAAAATTTAGGAGAAACTGACACTTCAAAACCATGTCCTCTCAAAAAAAAACATGTCCTAAATTTGAATCTAGGATTGCCAAAGGTGCTTAATTAATCTTAGAATTTAGGCCGAACTTAATTCAAATCTTACAAAACGTAAAATGAGAACGGTCCATGACTTATAAACATATTTTCAAACTATATCTCATTCAATGTGGAACTTGTCAACATAAGTATGAGAAAATATTACTGATTATGTCAACTGAAGTACGGCCATTGGTAAATCTTCCGGTAGGACCAGCTGGAAAATCAATCCCATAAGGCCTGTAATTAACTTTGGCATCGGTAGCTAGGTTATTGTTGTTTCCACTGTCTGATAAAGAATCTCCAAAAATGAAAAGACATGGTACTTGGGGATTCCCAACAACACAATATGTTGCACTTGAGAAGAAGAAAAACACCATCCATAACTTAGTCTTATAATCCATATCAAAGAGAAAAAATGTCAAAAGTTTGTTCTGATCCAAAATATTTGGAATCCAAGCATGAGATTTGCAAGTGTAGCTAAATATATATATAGAGAGAGAGGGAGAGAGAGAGATAAAAGACAAAAATGTGTATGACCTTGTTTTGTGGTGTGAAATTTGTTGAAACAATTTATCTTACACGTTAGAATGCCTCAAATATAGTGAAGTGAACTAATTTCATGCATGCACTTCTATTGGATAAATGACTGGTGGAGCCTACAAAAGAGAAGACCTATTCAACTATTTGTCATGAATATAGCGACCATAAAATTCTCAAAGTATTGAAAAAGCGACAAGTGTACAATTTTGAGAGGAAACTTGCTCTCCGTTGAAATGTCCTAATTACCGCGTAGTATTATATTAGATGAAACTTAATCAAGTCAAGAGATTAGAGGAAACTTCACCAAGGAAAGACTAGTACGTACAAGTGTACAAGTTTAGATGAAACTTACTCAAGAAATGAAGTAAAAGACTCATGCAATTACAAGTTTAAAGGAGACTTAATAAAAAAATGAAGTGAAGACACCTGCAAATAAAGAATGAATAAGTTGAACCGAGTTAGACTTTATCATACTCAAGTTTAATTTTATAAAAAAATTTAAGACTTAAGTCTAACCTATTATCTATCACGGACTTATTTTTAGTCTAGGACTAGGATCTAGACTTTTTTTTTAATGAAAGGATCTAGACTTTTTGAAAGTATAGTCTTACATGGTTAGCCTAATTAAAGATATATAATATTTCATATTGACATCTTTAAATAAACAAAATATCATATCTTTAAAACAAATTAATAGACCACTGAAATTAAACTTCATTTTGATATTTAATATAACACTTTAGAAAATATGGTTTTATATGATATTATATTGCCAATTCTATTTTATAATAATATTATAAATATGTAAAAAAAAAAATGTAGGCTGATATAATTAAATTATTGAAAAGATTATCAAATTTATTTATGATTTAAACAAAGTACATAATCTAATATAGTAGTAGTAGTGAAGTAAAGACACCTACAATTACAAGTTTAATGGAAGCTTAATTAAAAAGTAAAGACACCTACAATGAGGGTGAGAATAGGCTGGGTCGAATTAAACTTTGACAGACTCAAATCTAATCTTATAAAAAATTTAAGACTTAGGTCTGACCTATTATCTATCATATAGACTTATTTTTAGCCTAGGACTAGGATCTAGACTTTTTGAAAGTATGGTACTTCATCCGTCCCATAATAACTGAATCATTTGTAAAAAAAATATTGTCCCAAAAAAATTAACTCATTTCACTTTTCAATACAATATTAATTTTTTTTTCAATTATAACTCTAATTAATACTACTTTTATCACAAAAAAAAAAAAAAAAAAAACTACTTTTATCACACTCAATTCAATATATTCTACTTTACATTTATGATAAAAAAGAATGCATTAATACTTAATAAAAACACTCAAAACCATTTGTCTCTCTTTCAATTATACATTTTTTCTTAATATGTGTGAAATGAATAAAATGCTCAGTTATAATGAGACGAAGAGAGTATTATTTTTTTTTAAGGGGAAAATATAGTATCACTTGTTATCCTAATTAAAGACATAGTATTTCATTGACATCGTTAAATAAATAAAATGTCATATCTTTAAAACGAATTAATAGACCAATATAATTAAACTTCGTTTTGATATTTAATATAACATTTTAGAAAATATGATTTTATATGAGATCATATTGCCAATTCTATTTTATAATAATATATAGTAAGCCACATAAACTCATAGTTTGCTTACTTCTAAAACCAGAAACCTAATCTACTATAACTAAAGAGACATAATCTACTGTTACGAATTAAAAATGGAAAAAAAATGTAGGCGCATATAATTAAATTATGACAAATGTTAACTTGTGCCCTCGAGGGCACATGTTAAAGAATTCATTATAGAAATATATGTATTAAAAATCGTGTAATCAACTTCTAAAAAGTTAAAATATCATGTTTTCCAATGCAAAATTGTTTTTTTTGGGTTCTTTAACATGTGCCCTTAGGGCACAAGTTAACATAACCTTTAAATTATTGAAAAGATTATCAAATTTATTTTTAATTTAAACAAAGTACATAATCTAATGTAATAATAGTAATAAAAAGTTTTCTAATACAAAGTACAAAATCTATTACTTAAGGTTGTTTGGTTCAAGAGTTTCGGAGGGGAGGGGGGAGAGGACATTTTTAATTTGAAGTGTTTGGTTCAATTTTTAGAAGGGGATGAGAGATGAGGGGAGCAAATTTTATTGCACTGCCAAAATTATTCTTAGATTAATTTAAAATCTCAATATTATCCTTATAACAACATTTATTATTATTCGGTTATATTATCCTTGACAACTTTTTATTATTATTATTAACAACTTTTCCTTGTAACAACCCTATTACTAATTCATTATTTCATCGTACTTCGTGTTATTATCGATTACATCGTTATTGTTTCGTTACTTTATTATCCTTATTTAATTAAGTTTAAGGGTAAAATAGTAAAATAATTTTAAAATTCTTCCCTTTCCCTTGCGAACCAAACACATTTTTAATTAAAATATCTCCCCTCCCCTCTTGATTCTCGAACCAAACAGACCTAAGAGCCATAAAAAAATCTAATACTTATAAATAGACTTATCTAATAGGCCTAAAATGTTTAATGTGACATACAACATGTCTTTTTAGTTATAGTAGATTAGGTTTCTGGTTTTAGAAGTAAGCAATCTATGAGTTTATGTGGCTTAAATAGATTAGGTTTTTGGTTTCAAATGATAGAGGTTTAGTTGGGTTCAGATTCTAATCTGTTTAAAATGAAGAAGAAAAAAAACCTTTTTTTATTTTTGAATCAGATAGCGGGAAAAACTGCCTTACAAACATCATACCACCTGATTCAAGATATTTTATTAGCTTTCAAACCTTAACATAAAATATTGGGATGCTGTTTAAGAATCAAGTATATATAGAACGATAATCCTTCCTCCTAAGCTCACATACTTGTTAGTCGAAGACTCAAATCTACTTTGTAGGGACACATAAATAGAGGTTTCCTTTCCACGTACAATGCCCCCACTTGGAGGCCAAAATATTTTAACAGAATCGAGCCAACCTTACAAATTATGAAGTGCACCCCTATCCGTGTTAACGACTCATAACCTTAAACACAATACTCTTAGAGTCGAATGGTTTGATGTTTATAAGTCGAAGGAGAAGAGAGATTTTAGAGAGTTGAGGATTGAATACCTCCTTTGTTTCATTTCATCACAACGGTGTATGTTTCATCTTTCAATTGCTTACTGATGCTTTGTTTTTTGTCTTCTTCAAACTTCAAACACATGTACACTTTTTTTAGAATGATTTTAGCATTTTCCATATTTAAATAGTTGTATTTGACATATCTCAGCCAACATAGTCCATTGTGAAGACACTTATGAACACTTAGCATATGAATATAGTATGTGACAATAAAGAAAAGAAAATTTAAAACTCTTAATGCTCCAAAACAAATAACACATTCCAAGAACATTAACTATGGTAGTGACACAATTTAATATGCCATTAGCAAGACCATGCATGCTGATAGATCAGAGCTGAGCCAAGTGGCTAATATCAATAGGATAAGCATCCTCTGGAGATTGAGCACTGTAAGCTCTCTGAGCAACAACAACATTTCCAGCTTCAGTTGGATGAAAAGCATCCCAAAACAAATACTCTCTTCTGTTCTCACATGGTGTTTGGAGTGGTAGACATGTAAATTGACCATTGTTCCTTCCTACTCCACAGCATCCAGCATTTGTAACACTAAAACCTGAAAATTAAATTGATGTCAATAACGTGACATGTTCCGTATGTTATTTGATTTTAAAGAAATGTGACTAGCTAGAAAAATGTTTAGGATAGAAATTAAATTACCATAAGCTGAAGGGTTGCTTATAATATCTTGAAAAATACCATAAGAATTTACGTAGATAACTTTTGAATCTGGAAGCTGGTTGTTAAATTGATCAACAAGACCTTTCAATTTGCTGTTGAATATTTGGTTTGCTGAATTGATTTCTTCCACACATGTTACGCCATCCGGGCTCCTTGCAGCCAATTCATTTGGGCTGCACCCTATTTGACCAATCCCAAATAATACCATTTTCCTTGCTCCATTATTATAAAGAGTCTGAATCACAAATACAAACGTGAATTTTTTATTATTAATTAAAGTGACACTAATGATCATTTTACAACACAGAATTTGAACTCAGTATCTTGATGTTACAAGACTAAGTTCTTACCGATGACCTAATAGTGAATGAATATGATGAAATTGAAGTGGTAAAAGAAAAAGCGAGTTAGAAACTTACTCTAAGTTGTTCAGTATATGCTTGAATAAGATCATCAGCATACTCATCTGGTGTATACTGATTGCCTGTGCTATAGAATTGAGGCATGAAATAGTTGTTCAAGTAATCATTGCTACCCAATCCAATTGAGTAAATACACTTGCTCAAGTGACTTGCAGCTTGATCCTCAGTTCCTAGTATATTCACCACTTGTGATACAGTGCTTTGGTAATTTTGCACTTGGGCACTAAAACTAAGGCGAGCTCCCTACAAATATTACAACATAAAAAAACCAATATACTTAAACAATTAAATATTCAAAAAATTAATAATGTTCTATTAAGAAAACAAAATAAAACTATATACTATAAATGCATATATACCAGTTGCCGTCCAGTTTCCTCTCTAATTCCAGCTGCTGCAGAAGCATAATTGACTCCTTTGAGTATGGCATCATCACTAGCAGTTGCATAGGGTGGAATGTAATCATCGAATCCTAATAGCTCAGCTGTTAAATTTCCACAGTTAGTTAGACAGCAGTAAAAAAAGTTTACTGTGCATTTACAAGATGTGAAAGAATCAATACTATATGCAACAATATGTCCTACTTTAATCTTGTGTTTGTTATTTTTTTACCAAATCGGTACTTCTGGTAATTTTTTATCTGTTTGGCAGTAAATTTGGTCTCATGATGCACTTTACCTTTGTCAAAAATATAAAGCATACTGTCTTAAATTGCATATTTAATGCTACCTAACAGAACCATGTGAATGGAATGGAATTTAAAGCCCGGTCACAAAATTCACACTCATCAAGAGGTGTAGTAGACTGTAGAGTACTAGCATCATGGTTCTGTTTTAGTTCTGTGCATGCTATATTATGATTTCACTAGGACCATGTTCTAGGTAGTAAATTAAAATATTGGGGGCTTGGGAAATATTATAAGGCTTAGTTTTAGTCCCTATTTTGACTAAATCGCAATTTGGATCTTTATGTATTAAATTATCTCAATTGATCTTATTTTGATTTTCTATGCTTGGTCAAGACTTAATTTAACACCCCATAAGACACCATTTTGATCTAATATATTGCCACATCATTAAATTTGGATGGTCAAAATTATGGAAAAGGAGAACCAAAATTACCAATTAAAAATAGAGTGGCCAAAATTGAAGATTTGGCTAAAATAGGGAATCAAAACTTCAATTAAGCCTGTTACTATCAATTAAAGTGGTATCAAGTATTACTAGTACTATTTAACCACCATCCTAAAAAAGATTTGAATTTCATCCCAGTTACAAATTCAAACGCTTGCTATTGGGTGGCATTTAGGATACACAAATGATAGTTTTTGTGTATCGTGCCCATATCAATATCAACCATTGATTTAAAATGTAGAATTTCAATGACAATGATTTGAGATGGATAAATTGGTGTGAGAACTATGAAATTTTTTAGGACCATGTACCACGGAACTGTAGCATGGGGTTACAGTGCTCTTTTTCTTTTGGGAAAACTTTATAGTTCACTTTAATGTAGTAATGTTTCTTTTTTTACAAACACTTTAATGTAAATATATAATATGCATAATTAATATACATATGTTGTTTGTAAAAAATAAATAAATTAATAAACATATGTCAGTGAGAAGTATTTTTACCAAATTCCTCAAAAAATAAAAAGCATTTTTACCATATATACGTAATCAAATATTAAATACATGTAGCATAGATTAAATATCTTTTAAATCTCAAAAGTTATCATTTTTAATTTTTTCATTCCCATAAAAAAAATCACATTTTTTAGTTAATTTATGTTTTTGAATTATTTTTCGCAAGTACGTTTAGAAAATTATAAAAATTTCATTGAGAAAATAAGCCGAAATTTGTTTATAGTTTCAATTTTTTGGTACTTTTATTTTAAAAATTTTGAAATTTAAAAAATTTATATTAATTCATCTGATATTAAAAAAAAATTGTGGAAGAACTTTTTATAACAATTTGAACATACTTGCAAAAATAATTCAAGAATACATGAAAATTTAACAATAGATACTAACTAAAACTCCATGTAAAATAATTTTATAGGGATTAAAAACCATGGTTTTTTATTGGTATGAAAATAAAACAAAATCAATTTCATAAAGTAAATTTATAATTTTCTTTGTAAAAAAAACACTAATTTTCACTTCTTTTTTTCACTTGAGTATAATTTTATTTTTATTCAAACAAGATTACAAATATTTTTCTCTCACAAACTCGATACTTATGAAATTAAAAAAAACCATAAACAGTTCCAAGAAATAAAAAGCACTGTAGCCATGCTAATGTCTGTACACGTACTCTTTTGGTTGGGAAAAAATCTCATACTTCTCACATTAATTCATCCATCTCAAATCATTGTCATTGAAATTCTACATTTTAAATCAATGGTTGATGTTGCATTTGGGTATGGTACACAAAAACTATCATTTGTGTATCCTAAATGTCACCTTGCTATTGAGCTGCTGACATTTCATGGATCATGTTTCTAGGTAGTTAAAATAACTGGAGGGAATTTATTTTCTGAATTTATCAAAATAAATTGACATTCATTTGAACATTAAAATAAGTGCATAATATTTAGATGCTTATCTGATCAATTGAAAGCCAGTGAAATATAACAAATTTAAGATAAAAACAAAATACTACTAATTTATGCCAACTTATCAACAAAACCCAAATTTTAGACGGTTAGTTAAAGACCTTACGCTCCACTGATGTCATTGACCCACCATAAATAATTTTGACAATTATGATTATTTCATGTGCATGCAAGTGCAACTAGTTTAAGAATTAAGACCATATAAATGGATAATATAGATAGCTATTAATGTTATGTAGGTTTATTAACAGCATAATTTCAATTTACAAGTGCATGCATGTAATATTTAAGAAAATAAGAGAAAAGCAAAGGCTCTTACCAATTGCATCAACAGTGGTTTTTCCATTGGAAAACCTTCCAGTAGGTCCACCAAAGTCAATTCCATAAGGAAGGTAATCAGCTCTAGCCAAAGATTGAAGACCATTGTTGTTACCATTATCCACCAAAGAATCACCAAATATGAAGTAACAAGGAACTTGTGGATCAGCTCCAACCCCACTCCACAAACCAAGCACAACAACCAACAATGCAAACATGTTTATGACATCCTCAAATGCCATTGAAACAAAAATTGGTGGTGAAGAGTGGGAGTGAGCTAGCTAGAAGGGTAGATAGATAGGGTGTGAGTGAGTGAATGAATGAATGAAGTGTGTGAGAAGAGTGTAAATATATATAGTGGAAAAAGTAAAGATAAAAAATGATGACATTTTAGTATAGTATTTTGTATATAGCATTTTACAGTTGGGGGTGTAGCTAGGTGCATTAAATTGACGCGGATATAACGTGAGATTCAATATCATAGCCCCACTACTATCAAAGTAATACAACTACTGTTACTACCACCACCTCATTCATATCCAATCACTGATTACTCTGTCTTTAATGTTCAAATTGCATATTGCAGGGATGGAAACAAATTGTTTAACATTTCTTCATTATTTAAATGTCGAGGTTATTAATAGTATGCTAATTAAATACATAATTAATGACTAATCAAGTACTGTTTCTTTTGAAAAAAACAGAAATTGCATTTATAGTGTTCTCTACTTCGTGAGCCTATAGCACTGGGGGTTATCATATTGGCATTTGAGCTACTATAAAAGTGAAATTTGATATCTATATTCATCAAAACAATTTGTTTGGAGTATATTGTTCAACATCTATTCTTCCATCAAACTTGTGACTCTTACTCTACGAGTCACTTCATTTGTTGCCGTATACGGTCAACCTAAAGGGGATGTGCTGCCTAAACACCAAGTTGTCAATTAGTTGGTCACTGATACCATTGCTGGGTCTTAAGAGAAGTCTGAGGATCATTACGTTGGATTAAGAACAACCATATAAGTGATATAGATCTAAATCATCACTAAAAATCTTAAGGCATTACGTATATGAATTTATTTATTTGTATGTTGTTCAACATCCGCTTTTTCATCTAATGTTCAACTCACACTTAACACACAACAATATACCTCATTTGAGTCCATCCGTATCATTTTGTAATGTTTTCCTTCAAGCGGAAGTTTTTCATCTATGCACACTTGTATTGTTGTTGCTTGCGTGCATCAACATGTCACGTTTCTAACCATGGTTGTCAATAAGACTTTCAATGCAATGAGTTCTTTAGATTTAATCAAAACTATAGGCTCTCAAACTATTGTTTAGCATCCAATTTTTCAACGCAAGACTCTTATTCACACGCCAACATTTATGCATCACGTTTTTTAACTCATAGCTAGTATCACTTTTTTTTTCTAAGAAGCATAGTATCACATTATTATTTGTCACTTTAGAATTTCAATAAAGCACCTATTACTCCTCTTTCTAATATTACATTTATGTAAGACAATTGCAAGTACTATGATATAAGTGATCGATGATAAAAAAAAATGAGATCACAAGGATATTATAGTTCTGACACATTATTTACATTGAAAGTTAGTACTATTATTTTTTGTTGAATAGAAGGGGGAGTATTTGCTTATGTACCCGAAACGATTGTATAAAATAGTTTGGATCAATGGTCTCAATGAAAGGAACTTAACGGATTGTTTTTTCAGCTTAATTACTATAAATGTCAATCTATGTGTCGCTTTACATTTAATTGTTATTTTTGATAGAATATTTGTCTCATATATTATCACAATCCACATATTTCTCTTTGCAATAAATACACAAATGTATTATTGCATTCGACTTATTAATTTTAAAATTACAAGTAAATAAGAATAAAAAAATTCTACAAAAGTGATAAATAAAAAGAAAAGGAAAGAGTAATTCTTAAAGAGTTTCACACATTGGATGAGAGATCGCTTGAACAAGTGTTTGTAAGTGGTGACAATTGTTTCACCTCACAAACCATCTATATAGAATTGTATTACACTCAACCACAAATTTTAAGATAGTGTCAGAGTCTCTCCCAAAATTCGTTGAATCATCTGCTATCAAGTTTCCACAATCGACCACCCACCATTTATATTCACGTGTCAAACCAAATTATGACGGACATGAGAGTGTGTATGAGAGTCCTACATTGGATAAAAGATAGTGGTAACAATTCTCACTTTATGTATAAGTCGGTTTTGTGGAATTGTGTTACACTCAACCATAAATTATAACATTAATTAATTACTCTTTTATTATAAATTATATAAAATATATAAAAAAAAAATTGTAAACTGATATATCTTCCCCAAGTAACTATAGAGATTAATCATGAGGTAGCTAAGAACGATTTAAAGGATTGACATCTATGGGTCGGGGGTATATATCAAATCATTGACAAAATGCTTAACGGAACAATTTTAATTTTACATCATTTAATATTTATTGGGTTGTGTAACTAGCTGGTATATCTAAGTAATTACTTCCTCCGTTCCTTTTTAAGTGTTACTTTTGGAGAAATTTTTTATTTTTATTTAACTGTCACTTTCAAAGGTCAATGCAACATTAAATGTTGTTTTATCAATATTGCCCTTAGTTATTTATTACGGAGAGAGAAATATATGAAATGTAATATTAAATGGATAAGACTATTATAGTAAAAGTATAAATTATTGTATCAAAAGTAGTAACATTTATTGATTGTCTTGGTTTATGTAAAATGTCAAAAAATGACAATTAAAAAGGAACGGAGGTATCCAGAAGTCCTAACTCAACTGGCAAAATGCCGAAATTGTTAGGCCGAATGCTATGACCGGGGATCGAACCCCGGTACCTCCACTTATGTGTGTGAGTTTATAATGGCTTTGTCATTTTGTCTATGTACCAAAAAAAAAGGAACGGAGGTGGTATAATTTTTAATTCAAGGGTTATCATTTCAAAAATATGAGTTCCAGATAATATATAAAATGTTCAAGAAATTAAGGATATTTTTTTTAAGGTAAGAAATTAAGGATCATTGTCAACGCCGTTTGAGACTGTACAAGACCTTGTTCTGCATTTAATTTCTCTCCTACAATGTCAGAGCTGAAGCATACTAAAAAAATTGAAAACGGCGGTGAGAGCAATGTGGGCTTGATTTGGGAATGTAAACTGCTGGTTTGACAAGAAAATTGAATTGATAAATTGGAGTTTCCAGCAATGCACACCTTCACCCTCAACTGGCCTAAAACAGAACAAGTGCTATTGAGACTTAATTTGGCATATCGAAGCCATGCAATGCAACTAGTACCAACTACAATATATGTCATAAATGTTAGTTGGTAGAAGAATTTAATGACTTAGGTTATATCATACCGAGTAACGTGCTTTGTTTGAGCAATCCATTCTTATGCATTTAAAGCATAAAGTCTATACTCATCCATTTTTAATGGTTTTGTGCAACAATACATGTCTGCATCACTCATCCCTCATGAATTTATGCAACAATATTGATGCCTTGTGAAACTTTCCTTCGTCGCTAGGTACTTTACCAAGAGTATGGTGCAGTACTAAATTGGAATAAATTATAAATAAATAATAAATAAGTATTTATACACATTAAAAGGAGCAAATAAGTTAGTTTTAAGGTTTTTAATGAATTCATATGGAAAACAAAGTACTAAACTAATTAACCTGGATGATATTATAGCTACTAGATAGTCTTCAAATTTCACTTGTCAATTAAATTGAAAGATATCTTATCTTTGCCTTGGTGTCTTTCTCTTCAAAATCCTCCCACATCTTTTCCTCCTAACACTCAAGCATAGGCTAGAGCTCACACATTATAATGTGGAGAAGTAGGGTGTCTGAAGTTCGAACCTCAGCCTCTGCATATAATATGTAATATCTCTACTAACTGAGCTAAGCTCGCGGAATAAAATTAAACTCTTTTAATTATTACTTTAAATTTTGTTTTTATTCCAGTGGTTATAAAAAAAATTGTTCATGTCATGAGCCTCCGGGTAGCTGTTACTATTAAAGAATAATCTTGACAAAGTGAGAAGCACTCAATGAACATGTCGTTACAGACCGTCCCAGAATTGATTCATAAATAATCCATATGCCTTTACATGATCATTTATTTTCCCTTCAATTGAAAAGGAGTGAGACCACTCGAACAGAGCATGTTCTATCTAGGTTGATAGATGTAAAAAAATTTAGTCCCTGTAAAAAAAAAAAAATAAATTGTAGTTTTTCATCCCTCCAAAATATTTTGATTTTGAAAATAGTTCCTGAAGGGACTATTTTCAAAAACAAAATATTTTGCAGGGACGTTTTTAAAAATCAAAATATTTTGCAGGGATTATTTTTCTACAAAATAGGTTCAGTCATCATGTTCCACGTGTGCAAATCATCACAAAAGTGGGGCTAGAGACCAAAACCAAAACGAGACATATTTGAAGGCACCAAAAACTATAATTTTTTTTTTCTGACCCTATTGCCAAAAATATTTTCAAGTCTGACTCCCTTTGAGAAAAAAATTCCAAAATGACCCACTTTCATTTTTGGGGATTTTTTTTGTTGTCGTTTTCCCCATTCCCGCTGTTTCAAATGGCGGGAATGAGCCATTGCCTGACACGTGTCAGTCCGTCACAGCTGACGTGATTGGACGTTTTTTTTTTTTATTTTTTTTTTCGTTCCCGCCGTTTGGAATGGGC